>JACCDG010044067.1_pt1 | contig 44687 bp, 46 predicted proteins | sample 7442471 | NCBI WGS metagenome assembly JACCDG01 (sample SAMN15323444, study PRJNA562643) | freshwater metagenome | isolation source: river surface water | place: USA:Blue River Watershed | collected 2017-08-17
AGACTCAAATTCCTGCGAAACAAATGATTGCAAAGGCGGCAAGAGATCTTGCTGAAATGTTTAGAGGATGGCGTGCTTCTTGGGAACTCCAGAAAGCCTCGTAAAGAGGCTTAACTGGCTGTTCACCGTTCAATATGTATTTTAAGAATAGCCTCTTCTTCTTTCATGTGGTTAAGTAATGATTTACAAAAAATATATTTTTCTTCATTTGTATAATCTTTTGTAATTTGAATAGTATCATGTTGGTGAAATAAACTATCAGGTATTTCAATAGATTTGAAAATATTTTTTTCTTCATTTGTTGAGTGACATTTTAATGATTTTAAAAAAGGTTTAAAAATAATATCTGGAATATTTTTATTTTCCTCATATAATTCTATGCAAAATTTTGATGTAAAAGAAAACCGTCTATGAGATAAATACCATTTTTCATAGGGTGTATGTTTCCAGAAGTCCATACTATTCTATATTTCTTGTTTCTTTTAGGAACTAAATATTGAGGAATTGAGCCTGTTGCCAGTGAGGCATAGAATTCACAAGTTCAATGGCAGTCGCAAGAGAAACATGTTGGCCCTGAGGACGAAGATCTTTTAGATAATGGGAGTGGAGTAGGTACACAGCTGTGCGAATTGGATTTTCCAGATCACCCAACTTTTTTGCATGCGCCTTGTGTACTTCTACATAGGCGTCATAGACTGCACGAGTCTCCTTGCGCAACTTCTGTTCAAAGTCCCAGAAGGTCTGACGATCTTCATGATAATGCTTGAGGTAATCAGGAACTTTTCCCTGATGACGAAGACGGAGGAAACGGAGATCAGCACCTGCTTCAGAACCACGAAGGCTACGAAGCATCTTATACGTTGTATTACGATGACGCCAACGATTTCCTTCTCCATCCTTGAAGACATATCCCTGCCAAGTCCAACCACGCTGGTAGGCTTGTTCACGGAACCAGTCAAAGAAGGACTTTTCATCCTCAAATTCAATGGAAGTGCTGACCAGTGAAAGACGCTCAAGGAAAGGATTCTTCTCAGAAAGCACTACTTCACCAGTGGACTTCACACGACCACTCTGTACTAGATAAACAGTTGGGCGTTTTACACGTTCTACGACACGGTGTTCAGGATGTTGAAGTACAAAACTCAAGAATGTTGATGGATATTCAGAACTAGGCATATCAGAAGGTCCAAAGAGATCTTGAAGAGCAGTAATTTTCTTTTCGGCGAGGGCTTCCATAAACATGGTTTGAAAGGTCTTCTCGGAATAAAAGGTGCCAGATGCATTGAGTTGAGAACGTGAAGCACATAGGTAGTCAATCTGGTTTGTCTTAGAGTTGCGCGTTGCAAATACGTTAATCATACTTCCATCCACAAAGTTTTCATAATGAACTTGCTTTTTGAAAGGAGGTTGGCCAAAAGACGCTTTACGAGGAGCAACACAAACTGGGCGATGAGTATCTACATTCCAGATAACTGAACGTGCCCAAACAAGTTCAGGTGTCTTCTCAAAATCAGTCTTACCTTTTACATAACGAACAACAGCATATGGAGAAGATTCAAATTCCCGGACACTGACACCAACACCTTCCAGATACGTCTTCAAATCCGCCCATGAAGAGTAATTCTGAATCCAAGTTTGAAATGTGTTTACACTAATGTTTGACATTCCTTCCTACATATTTTTTTGCGAATTGAATCGTCAATTTTTTAGGATGAATCCCTTTGTTAGGAAGGAATAGGAGCATGACTGAAGAATCCAAAGAAGACGTTACAAATAAATTGGCTTCTAATGACCTACAGGTAGAAGACGAAGCAGCATTTGAATTAGGTGATACCATTTATCTTTCAGGTAAAAATGGAGCGTGGGAAGTCTCTGGAAGAATCTACTATCTTGATGAATCCAGAATTCAGGTTCTTCCAGCTGATAAAGCAAGAAATCTTGAAACAATTCAAATCATTGACGGAGAATTTGATCCTGAGGCTCAAATTGAGAGAGTAGTTTTAGTCAATAAAAGAACAAATCCTGCATTTGTAGTTCAATCTAATTTCCACGTTGGTCAAGTTGTAGATACGATTAAGGAAGATGGTACACTTGGATCTACATTTACGATTACCGCTGTAGATAAAGAAAAAGATACAGCTACATTCAAAAATGAAGCAGAAGACTTACAGACAATAGAGTTTAATTTTATTGGTATCCCTGAAGAATTCAATTCAGAATTTGTTATCATGCGTAGTCGTGAGGCACCGATTCCCGTTCTTCAACTTGAAGAGGTTGAACGTCCTGATGAGGTGGCAGAGGAGAAAAAGGGAGCAGAGGTTGAAGAGGAACTTGAAGTGATTGGAGAAATTGAACCTTTAGAAACACGTGAAGTTGTCTTTGTTCCTAAGAGTGATCAAATTATTGAGGATCCGATTCAATACAGTGATATGTTTCAAGATTTATTAAATTGTCTCAAAGTCTATAAACAAAGAAGTCCTAAATATCAAGCCAAAACACGTCAACTTGTGGAACTTATGATGTCATTGCGTAATGATATAACTAGATATTCTAAATCAGGTGAACCCATTGGATTGAAGCAAAATTCATTCTTAACACTTGATCAACTTTTAGAGACTAAAAATATCCCCCTTGCTAAGCCTGTTCTTCAAGTAAATAGAGTACATTTTTATGATCGCACTGCAGAAGACTATAGGCAAAAAGCAGATTATAAATATGCTGAAGTAATAAAGGGTATTGATGGACAATTTCTTCATAATACTATACAAAACTCAATAGAATACCAAGAACATACAATTGGTAGCAGAAAGGAACAAGAAACTGCACAAGATTCTTTACCCAACTGGTATGTAGATTGGGATGGATTTTATCAACGATTCTTTTCTTCTTGGACTCCCACTGGTCCAGGAAAACAGAAATCGTTTGTAGAAGATCAAGAATTTTTCCGTGCTCCTTTACCTGAACTTGATGAGAAGAAGCAATTTGTACCCTTAGTACCAGGTTTAGCAGCGGACCCCACGAAAAAGAAAGATAAAGTGTTAATTCCTGGAAGTGCTACATTGATTGGACTCAGTGTACTTCGTGGTACATCTGGGCGTACTGGAAGAATAAAAGCAAAAGAGCCAGTTAGAGTCATTGAATCTGCAGAACGCGGTGTTGTCCTCAGTCAAGTTTTGTTCCCCTTGCAGTTCATGCGTGAAATGGGGTCTATTCGCAGCAGTAAACTTGCCATTGATATGGGAACTTCTATGATGAGATCTATTCCTTTAACAAAAATTCTTCGTGATAAAAATGGAATTTCAGACATTCCTTCTGCAGGTGCAATTCTTGCAGTACTATCTTCTTCTCTTGGTAATATTTCAATTGAAGATTGGCTTGAAAATCAGCCTTTGGAATCACGCGGCCTTGGTGATATGCAAATGTATCTCAATTCACTTGGCCTTTCTAATGTAGAGTTTACAATTGATCAACTTTCAACTCTTACATCAAAAGTAAATCTCTACTTAGCAAATATTCGTGATGCTATTGTAAAAATCAATGCTGAATCTCAGAAGGAATTATCAGAAATTACATTAACAAATAAGACATTCCTCTCAACAGATAGAGCAAAGGAGTTTATTGATAATCTTCATGCAGATTTTTTGAATGAGCAGATTGAACTTTTCCGCAATCGCTTCCCTAGTTACCGAGAAAATGACCTTGCGCTTTTTTCTTTCTTGATGGCACAAAAATATACTGATTATGCCTTGGCCGTTCTTGCGAAAGGTGAAGGTCTAGCCAAAGAGACTGTTCGCATTCGTCGTGACAACTACATTGAAGCCGTTTTGCGAAGAACTATGTTGAATAGAAAGAAGAAACTCATAGGAGAAATTCCTAAGCCCAATCCTTGTGCGCACGTGCGCTCTTTAGGAATTATCCGCAAGGTCAAAGATGAATCTGATTTCTACAAACTTCTTGCAAAATTCATCACAAAGTTTGGATCTGAGAGAAAAAATAATTGGCTCTACTGTACCCTTTGTAACCAGGAATGCCTCTGCTATCACGAAATGCTTCTTCTCCAAGAATTCTTGAAGCCTCGTGAAAAAGATGTTCTTCATAAAGAACTTCTTCTTTCTTTCAGTGACGGTCAATTCCATGGTCGCTATTGCTGCAAGAACTGTGGGCAAGGTATTTCAGATATTGGTTATGATAATGGATTAGAATATGATGAAGATGGAAGACCTATGAGTGGTCGTGCAGAACTTGTAGATAAAGATGCAGTTGTAGAAGAACAATTGAAACTTTTCTTGGATGCTCCTGTAGAGAAGGTTGAGCAGTTTGATTTTAAGACAGAAAGAGAGAATCTTATTTATAAGACAGCTCTACAATTGTCTGATAAGATTGGTATTCTTTTTTCCAAAGAGGATATTAAGAAAATTGTACGCCGTGTTGAAAATGAACTTCTTCGTCAACCTTCAGTAGAAGAATATGCAGAAAAATACAAGGCGGCGAAGGCAGCAGGAAAAGCTATACCAGATTATTCTACATTGTATCATCGTGTGCTTGTTTGTTCTACTGCTGCGCATTTGCTCATTTGTGTACAAACAAATATACCTGGATATTCTGTACGATATGTGATTGAAGGTTGCAAAGCAGGATTTAGTGGTTTCCCTCTTGGAGATGAATCTGAGAAAACTGGAATTAACTACTTAGCCTGCGCAGTTGGAGGAATTATGAAAAATGAATCTCCTTGGAATCTTACTGGTTTCCAAAAGGGTGCCAAAGATAAGAGAGAAGCTCTCATTGCAAGTTACATAGCCAGACTTGCACAAGCAGCACTCAATGATATGAATGTTCAGGAAGAGATTGATAGAAAACGAGAGCATAATGAGAAAATTTATGGTGAAGGATCAGAAGAGGGTAAATTCAAAGAAAATATACCTCAAGGATTTTTACCTCCCATGCTCAATGCAAAAGATGCTGCTGAGGCCCCTATTATTGAAGCCGCTGCATCAGAACCCCAGAAAATCCGAGCCTGGTTTTTGCAAGCAAACAAACAAGCCTTAGCGACAGGAATTCTTGATCCTACTTCAGTATACACTGCTACATCTTGTTGCTTTACTTCTGTAAAAGAACCTGGTAAATTCTGGAAGGAGCAGAAAGATCTTCCTGTACTTCCAACGGATGAGAAACTTTCTGGACCTCACGGAAGCTCTCTTCATGTTCATTTCAAAGCCCCTCGCTTAGATTCTTTGAATGTGATAGCCTCTGAAAAAGATTACTATAAACTTTTCTTGCAGATTTGTTTCACCGGTCCTCGTGAAGGCATGAAGCATGAACCTGGATATGATCATGTCTGTCCTCATTGTAAATTTGTTTTCCCCAAAGATCCTTCAGTCATGAACTTTGAAACTGAAGGAAGAGCCGCTCTCCAGAGTCAAGGTATTGATACATCCAAACCTGCATTTGAAGCTTTAATTAACAAGATGAATTTAACGTATCAGATTGAAAAACCAAAGAAAATTAAGGTAACCGCGGGTGTTGAATTATTAATGAAACTTGCAGATTTACCCCATGCTCCATTTGCAGGATGGAAAGAAATGCTCTATGAAGCAAAAGAAAAACTTGTCGCTATTCCTGAGGATAAGAAAGAGGATGAACTTGAAATAGCAACTGCATACAATAAATTATCCAATAAGGCTCAAGAAGATTATGACGAAATTGTAAAACGAATGGGACAAGAAAATGCAGAAACAATCAAGAAAATTGTGGAACAAAGTGCAAGTTCAGCAATTCAAAGTATACACGATTATATAATGATTCCTTATTTGCGTTTAGCCAATCGCTTTAATATACGCAGTTTGTATGATTTGAGAAACTTTGGTGATTTACCTTCACAGACTCGTGATGATATAATAGAAGATTTAAATGAACATTTTAAATACAATAATGATGTATTAACCAAAAATTATGTACGTGGAATGACAAAAGCGAAGGTTCTTTATATTTCAAAACAATTTTATGATTTGTTTCCTATTCTTCAAAAAGAAATCCGTGCGCCCCTTGTGCCTGGTGGAAAAGTGGGTCTTCCTTATATAATTAAAGCATCCATTTATGGAATGATTCAGAGTTTTATTAATACAAATGAAGTTCCTGATACAGAAACACTCAGCTCAATCCCTTATGAAGAATTAACGGTAGATGTTTCATCACGTGCGAATCTACAAATTCTCTTTTTGCTCTTAAAACGATTCCGTGAAGAAGGCATTAATTTCTCTTCTGATCAGATTCGTGAAGCATTGGCAAAGAGAAAAGAGGCAGAGAAACTTCGTATCATTAATCGTTTGGATAAAATGTCTGACGAAGAAAAACGTGCCGATTTAATTAATAAAAAGTATGGTCTTGGAGAGTGGGCACGTGGTAATGCAAAAGGCATTGCTGTATTGAATGCTGAGCAATATGATTATGAGAATTGGGAACTTTTCCAAATGGGAGTACAAAAGCGACGTGAACGAGAGCCTGATCACTCTGGTTTTATGACAGGTGCTGCTCCTTCTGAAGGATATGATACATATGACAAATCTAAAGACGATGAGTAATGTATACTAGATGGAAAACGTAGATTCAATTGTTCGTGCTGTAATTGATAAATTTCTAGCACGAGCCGCTTTTGGTAAGAAAAAGTATGGTACGGATTTGGATCGCACAGATTTAGGTGTGGTGGATTGGATTCAGCATGCACAGGAAGAACATATGGATGCAATCTTATATTTGGAAAAACTCAAACAGGTGTATTTAGAGGAAAAGAAAACTCTGACTACCAAAACAGAATGAGAGTTTTGCTCTTCAGTATATTGTTATATTTAACGGGTGTCACTGTTTTGCTCTATTTGCGCCCATCTTATATGTTTAAGGAAGATGGAAGTTGGAAAGAATTTAGTTTGAAAAGTACTGAAGATGGAACACCCTTTCCTATTTGGGCCTTTTGCATAGTTTGGGCCTTGGCAAGTTTTGCCATTGTGAAAACTGTTTCAGGTGTTTCTACAGCACCATTTGTAGAATCAATTCCTCTACCTACCAAAGTGAATACATCTGTACCAACACTCAAGCCCGGTTATTATATGTTGAATCGCGAGGGGTCTGCAGAGGCAGGTGTTCCAAGATATGTATACATAGGTGCCACGGAACCCCAGGGTCCAATGGAGACAAATTAGTGGAATTCTCAAAGATAAGTACAATCTAGAATGGCTGATCTTGAACCTCCTCAAATGGAACCTGCCCAAGTAGAAGCAAAAAAAAGACTTGAAACACCTCCTGAAATACCCTACACGAAGGAAGAACAAGCAGATATTGAAGATTTCTTTACTGGAATGACTGGACGATACAGAAGCCGTTATAAACTTGGTCCTTCAGGACAACTTCAGGTATTTTCCAAAGAAAATACTTTGCTGAAGACAATTCAACTCAAGCACTATCGCCCAATCACTACGGAAGAACGTGCCGACATGGAAGAAACGAGAAAAGAACAATTGGCTGCTTTGGATACACTTTTTGAAGAAAAGAAGCAGGCTTTGCGCGAAGCCTTAGTCAATTACCAAGCAACAGGTGCTATTGAACCTGTTTTAGTAGCCAATGAAGAGGTTGCAGATGTGGAACTCAAGCGTGTAATGGTAAGAACGCAGGTAAGAAATGTTACGCGAATGCCTATACCTGTTACCAAAGAGGTTCTCTTTGATGAACCCTATGAGGAACGTAAATTATTTGGTGTTCATAACTTATTTAGACTTTCACAGGGTGTAGATCTTTTAGAGGAGGGAATCTTTCGCCTAGAGAGAAAATCATTTCCTAGTTCACTTTTCTATGGAAGATATGAAAATGTGGCCACTCAAGTGGATCCTCGTGCAACACAGGTTGTGGAAGAATCTGGTCAAGGTCGTGTTCGTTTGGCTAATGGTACAGTTGCCCGTATCTTTGATGAAGCAGATGATGAGCACAATGGTTTCTTGAGTCCTGCCTGGCCTGTGGAGTTTGTCTTCAAGGAAACAAGATACAGTTCTGCATTCCAGGCCTATGAAGCAGAACGTATGAGAGAAAATAATGAAGATCGTGTTCGCACAGCTCTCCTCAAAACACGATCAGTAAGAACTATCAGAACCCTTACAAGAAAGGTAACACAAACTGCAAAAAATCCTCGCAAATTATGGACAGATATTCTTACTGCTTTGTACGCACAGCATGCAGATCTTGCAAAGAAACTTGAAGCAACAGGTACTGATGCACTTGTCTATGCAGATCCTGTTGGTGGTGTAGGCCTTGCCCGTGATGACAAAAAGATTCTTGATCCCAAACAATGGAGTCAAGAAAATATTGTTGGAAGTATTCTTGAAGTTGTACGTGCACGCCTTCGTGAAAAGGCTCCTAGTGAAGTGGCACCTGCTGGTGGTGCAAAGGAATCTGTTATCACGGAAGACGAACAGAAGAAGGCAAAGGTTGCTGCCATTATCAATGCTCGGCGTAGATAAAAGGTTTATGATGCTTTCTTTTTGCATTAATAAGTTTAGCAATATTTAATTCTTTTGATAAGATTTTTTGAGCACATGTTTCACAAGGAATAAAACCTTTTAGAGCAGTTTTTTGACGTGCAGCACTTAGTTGTTCAAATTGAATATGTTGGTAGAAATATTCTGTAAATGCTTTGATACAACAATCTGGATATCCATAGTAATCTCCATATGATAAGATAACTGATGACATGAATACTTTATTTATATCATCAATTCAATCGTTTCAAATTTATTGCAAAGGATACGGTTTCAAAGTCTCTTCATTCGCATCACAACTGACTTCATTGCTTTTGTACTGGTAACAAGTTCCATTTCTATCTTTGTAAATTCTTCCATTTACATTATTTGGATGGGGATATCTCATCACAACAGGTGTTTCAGGTTTAAAACAGGTCAAAAGAAGAACTCCAGCAAGTATTCCTGCTAAAAAGGGAAGTATATGAAATCGTTCCAACATCTACAATAGGAAGAGAATGTTTGAATTTCTCAAGTCAACAAAGTTTCATTATCTCTTTAGTTTTATACTTGGACTCGGTTTAATGGCACTCTTACGTCCTATTTGTCATGGAAAGGAGTGTTTAATTGAAAAGGCTCCGCCTCTTCAAGAAGTGAATAGTTCTACCTATCAACTCGGTACGAAATGCTATCAATTCCGCAGCACTCCTGTGGAGTGTCCTGCAAGTGGAGTTGTGGAATCTTTCTATGTAAAAATTTAGTGCGATTGAGTTTATTATTTCATTTTCCTTTTGGTAAAGAGAAAAATGAGTTCATCGGGAACATTGATCAGTGAGCTTGAAGGTGGTGGCGCTAATTTTGAACAGGATAATGATCTTATTAAGAGAATTATGGCTGACGTGAACAGTGGAAATTCTAATCAAGTGTTGGCTCCTCCGGCTCCTGCGCCTCCTATGAATGTAATCTCGGCACCAAATCCGAATTCCACCATCCAACACACCCTTGATAACCAACCTGCAACAGCTCATATGATTGGTCGCGATCATCCATCTGCTGGTGATTTTCAAGATGCCATTCAAAATATGGCCATGCCTAGTCTTTCTCCTATGCAATCCGGCCAGGGAATGCCCGCACAATGGCAGCCTCAGCAACAGATGATGCCTGTCTATGCTCCTCCTTCAAAGAAATGGGGAAGTTTCATTTTTGATGAGATGAAAGTCCCTATTTTTGTTGCATTAATTGTCTTTGTATTTAGTCTACCTATCCTTAATATCATCATGTCAAACTATTTACCCTCTATGGTAAAGCCTTCAGGTGATCTTACAACTGTTGGATTGGTACTCAAATCTCTTCTTGCTGGAGCAACATTTTGGATTTTACAGCGTATTGTAGTTCCTCTTTTATCACTCTAAACTAGAATGGCAAATAAGATCCCACAGATAGCCCCTCTTTCACTTGCAGTAGGGTTGTTAGTTCTTTACAGTCTTTTTGTACTTCCCTTTACTACATCACTTTTATCCATTGGTATTTCACTCATCGCCTACAGTGTTACCAAGTCACTCGTTTTGGTTATTACAATTTTGGCTGTAGCTCCTCTTTTAGTACTCTCTGAGCGTGTTCGTGTTGAGCGCTTTGCTGATACTACGGACAATGCTACAAAAGTATCTGAACGTGTAAAGGCTATGAAGGAAGCGCAATTGTCTGCACCTCAAGAAACAACTGGTGTATTGGAGTCAAAGGAAATTGCAAATTTTCAAGATATGAATGGTCCACAGGATGTTTCTGGTGCACCTACACCTGATAGCATTCCTGCTTTTGTAAAGGAAAAGGGTCGCATGCTTCTTGTTCCTGAGTTTTCTGTTGAACGTTTGGAAATGCAAGATAGCAATCCTAGAGTGCAACGTGTTTTACAAAATGGCGAAGATGTTGAAGGTGTGAACACAGCCCTTACACCCGATGCAACTCAGCTCCAGGGACCTGAAACTGCTGCTGCTTCTGTAGCCACTCCTACTATGTAAATTAAAGTAGGTATAAGCGTTAGATGAGAAGAGTCTTAAATAGTGTAAGTTCTATTTGTCCTCCTGGAGTTTTTTGTATTACACCCGGTTTTGTTCTCTTAGTATTTTTACTTGCTGCTATAGTTTTTCTAGTCCTTCGCCTTCCAGCCTCTTCAACTTCTTCAAGTATGAACACTGTATTGGAAAGAAAAAGAGATCCTGTGCAAGTGGAAATCTATCAAGAAGCTCCTGTGATGAATGATCGGTATATGAGACCTCCTCGTCCGCAACGATTTTGGGATGCTGGACCTGAACTTCCTCCGCGTGGTGGATTAATTGCTCCTGATGGTGGGTACATTTTCCAGGAACCGACACGTGGACTTCCTGAACAATATCAAAGCATGGGTGTTTTAAAGACTGATGATGGTCAACTTCTTCCTCTCTACGGAAGAAGAACTGCTTATCGCAGTGATAGATATAATTATTATACAAGAACGGATACAAATAATCCTGTTCCCCTTCCCATTTCTTATAAGCGAAAAGATTGTCAAGATGACATTGGTTGTGAAGAATTATCATCAGGAGATGAAATTCATATTGTTCCAACAGGTCAACATGCCAATGCGACGATTTATAGATTTGATGGTCCAATGTACCTCCCAGGACTTCTATGATAAGAAAAGAAATGGCTAAGTGCTCCTCAAACGGAAATCAATCGTTTCCGATTGATATAAATTTTACACCAACACAAGATATTTATGATGGTGTAAAATCAGGTTTTTCTGTTGAATTCAACTGGCAAAAGAGAAATACACCCCCTATCTTTTCCAATCAGGCAAAAGGGATTTTGGATGAGACAAGTACGACAGCAAGATTTCAAGGTGCAGATTACAATCTTTTGTCAGCACAAATTACCAATGCAACGCACTCTAAATGGATTTTGAGCGCAGATGCTAGTGCAGCCAATCGTCTTGATATATTTTGTGTCTTAAAAAGTCGTAACGCTGATGCTGAATATCCTTATATCTTTGTTGTTATCCCTATCATTTCAATGGATAGCGCTATTCCAGAATCAAACTATTTATTGGGATTGGCTGGTTTGTGTAGTGATAAACGTGTATACACACTTGAGAATGCCCTCCCTCCTGATACGTCACGTAATTTTGCTTCCTATACAACCTGCTTTGAGCCCAATGGAGATAAAGCATTGGTACTTGTCTTTATAAATGGAAGATATACTTCTTTAAAAACAACCAATGGTATTTACGAAGCAGCTGGACGTGGCCCTACAACTCCTTGGCCTGCAATAAATATTCCTACAAGTCTTACACTCACGCAACCAACACAACTTACTCAAAATCTCTTTGAAAAGAGAGTTCGTATTTCAGCCCTCGCAGTTCGTCAAACTACAGGTGGACAGTACAGGGCCGATGATACCTATGCGTATACTTGTGTTGTGATGGATCCTGATAGAGATGTAAAAGATGGAAAACTGATAATTGATACAGTTACGGGAAATCCAGTACCTCTAAATCAAGTCTTGCTAGAAAGAGATAAGGTTCGTGAGTTTGAAATTCCAGTTTCCGGTTTGAAACCAGGTCAATTAGAGATGGCAGTTGCTATTTTTCTTGGAATTTTACTTGGAATTCTTGTGATTATTGCAATTGTTTACATAGTTTTGCGGTACAGAGATCCAAATGCACCTTCTATATTCCCATCATGGTTTCAACAAGTATCAGGAATCTCAATTACTGCAGTTCTCTTCGCATTTATTGGGTTCATGATTGGTATTTTTATACATTAATCTCTTGTAGAGGAATGAAAGTAAATATGGTATGGATTGTAGTTGGTATAGCAGCCCTCTGTGCAGCATTAATTGTAATTTCAACATCCACACCTTTGAAAAGGGGCTTTTTACGAAAGATTTTAACAAAAGAGGGTTTTGATGTTATTCAGATGACAAAACCTTTGATGAGATGTCCTGCTGGATCCGTCCCTTTTACAAATAAGAAGGGTGATATGGATTGTTGCAGTACAACCTTGATTGACGGAACCTGTCCTACTATTCTTTGTACACTTTCTCCTGCTCATGATAATCTTCGTACTTGCAAAGATGTTCTTAAGGAGAGATTAGATCAACGTGCAGCATCCTATTGTCCTAAATCAAAACCGAATTATTTTGAAAACTCACTCTATGCTGGTTGTTCTTCTGTAAAGCCTGAATTGGATGGAACATTGGACGAATCTGTTGCAAAATCTGAGACTTGTAAGGTATTTTCTACAGATACTGAAAATTATACAAATAAAGAAAGTTGTGTCCTCCAGAAATTTAAGGAAGAATTTACTTGCCCGTTTCCTCCTGAGAAAACCAGTTTAGCCATTCTTCAAAGCGAAAATAATCCTGCCATTATTTGGTGCACATCAGTGAGTGAAAATGGAATCAAGCAATGTGGTGAAGACAAAACATTGCTTAATTATTTAAATACAGTTTATCCAACATGGAGAAATACATTTAGTTTAGAACAAAAGGGACTTTTCTGCTCTTTGCAAGAGAGAGCCATAAGAGAAAATAAAGATGTTACATCGTTTGATTTTCCTTAGAGACTAGTATTCTAGTCGTGCTGTCTTTCAGCAAGTCCGTGTTCAATTAAGAACTGTTCTGTCTTTTCAGGAAGACGAACACCACCCAAATCGGTTTTGGCATTGATGGAACTTCCAACAGCCTCAAAATCGTTTGACTGATTCTCAAGGGGTCTATATCCAACAATACTTTCTTCAGGCATCTCAAAAGGGGGGTGGATCTCTGATGGCACTACAGGAGGAGCAGATACGATCTGATCTATGGCAGCAGGTTCTTCCTTTGGAGTATTGGCAACTACATGAAGAATTGTCATAGCTCTCTTTCTGTGCTCAATAAATAGTGCACCTACTGCAACAATCAGTGCAATAGAACCTACTTTACTATATGCAACACTTACCAAAACAGCCACTAAAAGAACAAAAGGTCCAACTACATTATTAAAAAGTTGGAAGTAAAGACTAGTGGATAAATAAGGTGCAGCAATAAATAAAAGTACGGAAACTCCTATTAAGAGTGTATCAACTTTCTTCATTCTTCTACTTATGCGTTTTTTTGTTTGGTGAGAAAATTGACTTTGCTAAGCAGATGAACCAAGAATCAAAAGAGAGTATGGCAAATCCAGCAGATGCAAATAAACTTCTTACAACAAAAGGATATGCAATCCGTAAAGACTTCTTAACGCCTGAACAAACGGATCAACTTCGCGAAGCACTCTTAGTAACTCCAACATTGAACCAAAAATTTGTGAGACAAGCCGATCGTGATGCCCTTGCTTTCCGTTTATTCAAAGAATCACCTACACGATTTTATATTCCTCGTGCCTGGGGCCGCCAAACCTATGGACCTGAAGAAGCCAATCTTGTTCCGGAAGGAACTTCGTTGCGTACTGAATTACAATTTGTAGGAAACCCCTATGATTATCAGAAAGCAATTGTGGACCAATTTATCTTTGCAGGAGGAAATGGATTGATTTGTGTTCCATGTGGTCGTGGAAAAACATTTATGGCGATTTGGACTGCTCTTCGCATTGGTAAAAAATTCTTAATTGTTGTGGATAAGGAATTCTTGATGAATCAATGGAAAGGAGAATTGGAAGCGCTAGTTCCAGGAATTCAAATTGGAATTTTACAAGAGGATAAATGCCAGGTAGAAGAGGAAACTGTTTTAGGAAAGAAAATGACGTTACCTGAATTAAAAGTGGTTTGTAAAGAAAAAGGGTTGAAAGTTGGTGGAAAACGTGAAGAACTTCTTGAGCGAATCCGTGAAGTAGATCCTGACTTTCAAGATTTTGACAAAGCCACGATTCGGTTTGATTGTACAATTGCGATGATTCAAACTCTTGTTCAACGCGACTTTCCTCCAACCATCTTTAATTCTTTTGGATTTACAATCTTTGATGAATGCCATCATTTGGGTGCACAGCATTTTAGTAAAGTCTTCAATAAAGTTCAGACAAAATATGCACTTGGTTTATCAGCAACTCCCATTCGCGATGATGGATTAACAAAAGTATTTGAATGGCATCTTGGAAAACCTGTTTACTGGGAAAAAACTCGTGAACCTGATCCTGATGTGATTGTGAAACCTTTGCATATTGAGTTTGAAGATGAAGCCTATACACGTCTTCCCTTAGATTGGAGAAGAGAGGTTGTGCTACCACGTTTGTTAACTCAAATTCTAGAGTATAAACCGAGAACAGATCAGATTGTGAATACTATAAAAGAATTATGTACACATCAAGAAAGACGTGTACTTGTCTTATCAGAAAGAATTAGTCATTTAGAAAGCATTGAGGCTGGATTAAAATCTTCAGGATATTCTATGAGTTATTATATTGGAGGTATGAAAGAAGAAGAACGTGAAGGAGGAGCAGCAACTGCGAAGGTGCTACTTGCTACATACGCTATGGCGAGCGAAGCCATGAATATTAAAACATTGAATAGTGTTGTGTTAGCCAGCCCAAGAAAGAAAGTTGAACAAAGCACCGGTCGTATCTTACGTATTCGTGCACATGAGAGAAAAGTCTCTCCTGTCATTGTGGATGTCATTGATTCACATGATATGTATAGAGGACAATATAGAAAACGATTGGCTTATTATCGTAAATGCAATTATACCATTCAAGATAACAAGAAAGAAAAAGAGGTTGCTGCAGGTGTTGAAATTCGTGCAGCCGATGAAAATGGATGTTTATTTGCAGATTCAGATTCAGATTCAGAATGAGAGATAAAGCTCTTACTCAAGAATAACTTTATCCCATCCACCTTGATCGCTTAGATCTACATGATTGATAGCTTCTATATCTCTGCCTTGAAGCATAAAAACAGGAATATTTCCTTTTGCTTTATGAATTTTATCTAATTTTTTGATTAAAGCAGCAATAGTTATAGTTCCTTCTTTCTCGTTAATATTATTATTGTTATGTTCGGGAACTGCAGAACCATGCTGTTTTTTATATTTTCTAGTTTTTTGTTTAGTTTTTACCATTCTATATATTCTTAATGTTTTCTGCTTCCTTTCTTGCCTTTACGCATCTTCTTAGAACCTTTGCGACTTTTCTTACCACCACCTGTCTTCAAGCATGCGGGATTCCAGGCACGAGCCTCATAAGGAACCTGGATTTGAACAGGAGCACCTACACTAGATAACCAAGTGCTGGCTGTGTTACCATAGCCCGCAGTAGGGGCATAATAGGCTAAATCAGGGGAGCCAAGTCCTCCAAGTTGTCCACCGCCACCTTGAATAGGGGGTTGTGTGCTAGGAGTGTGGGGACCAGGATTGAGGGGGTTCGGTGTGCTACCTTCGCACGCAATACGCTGGACGGGGGGGATTCCACCAAGAGCAGGAGTTGCAGGTGCAATTTGAGCTGATAAATCAAATCCGTAACGTCCACCAGTCTGTTTTCTGCGACGTCCTCCAGAAAGACCCGGAAGACCAACAGGACCAGAATATCCCATGATGTCAGATTTGGAAGCAGCAACACAATCAGGAGTCAAAGGCTTTCCTGTAGTTTGCCATGCCTGTCCATAATTGCTAATAGTACCAGCAGGACCGATAGTGGCACCTGTGAAACTATAAGCACCACCTCTTTGCTTTTGCTTGCGTGAACTTGATTTTTTCATTTTTCTTGATTGTCTGGATTTACGAGACTTGGCCATTCTAATTAGGTTTAAGCAAAAAATACGAGGTTAGAGAAAGGAAATCTTCATGGATGAAATAGAGTTTGATGTAGAAAACTACACAGAATTGTTTAACTTATTTGGACAAGAACTATTTTGTGTTGTGTGTCAAGGACAAGCAGAAGAAGGAGAACGTATATTAGAAATTACAAATTGCAAACATATGTTCCATGAGAGTTGTCTTGAACCTTGGTTACGTCAAAAGGGTACATGTCCTCTTTGCCGCAGATCAGTTCTTGGTGAGAATCATAGACAGTTTCTTCATCGGGCGCATTTACTTGCTCTTCTTCAAATTGTTGAACAGCAAATCATGAATGAAAGAAGAATTCTAACATGGATACTTTGCGATGGTATTCTAAGAAGACTTACAACTGCTAATCAATTCCAAACGGAACGAGAACGCTGTGAACAACTTTTAAGAAACTTTGCGATTCATTCTATTCGTATTCTTCCCATGGAGTTGGCAAATCGTAATCGCCTAACTCATTTCGCCGGGCAAATACGCCAACAATTGCTACAAACATTCACCGAAAGAACAACACGTTTAAGAAACTGGACAGATGTAATTATGATGCGCAGACATGTTGAAAATCATGCTCTTATGAATCCTGAGTTCCAGTTGATTTGGCAGTAAGATCTACACTTAAAATCTCATAGCGTCCAAACTCAGATTTCCATTCAGCAAAGACGGGAATAGAAGAACCTTTTTGATTGCGCAATACCTGACTGAGTGTAAGTTGTTGAACTGCCGCACGTGACAAGGGCATGCCATCTTTGGTAAAGAGATCATATACGTCTGGAAGACCTTCTACACGAACAGCATTCGCAGAAATCTTCTTAGCAATAGGGGCAACAGGAGGAGCAGAGGTAGCAGAGGTAACAGGTAGAGGAGCAGGAGAAGGAGGAAGAGCAGGTTCTTGTAGTTTTACTTTTGTCGTTTCTTGTAAAATGAATGTAAATCGTCTGCGATTAGGAGCATCAGGAATCAGGTCTACTGAAAAACAGGTAGCAGGTGTCATCTCTGATAAATAAGAAAGTGGTTTTGGATTTGCAATCACAGTGGAAATTCCACTCATGAGACGTTTATCTGGAACCCAATGACTTTGTACAAAGTCCTTCAGTGTTTCACGGCGTTTAGTAAATGTTTCACTTGTAACTAAGTTTACTCCTTTCCAAATCCATACATCTTCAATTCGTAATACGTGTTGTACTTTATCAAGTGTAGCAATCAATAAAGAGCCTCCTCCTTGTCCAAGACTTTGATCTACACGCATACGTAACGTCCAAGCAGGTGGTTTTCTTCCATCTTTTCCACTCCGTGTTCCCATAAAAATCACCGGCTTTTGAGGCAAGAAAATGAGAAATCCAGGGTCTGTACGAGCATCATTTTCTAGAACAAAAAAGGTTCCTTTCTTCAAGGGTCCTTGTGCGGAATCAGGATTAAGACGTTGACGGATGCAACGATCTGCTAGGCGTGTTTCCACAAACTGGTGTGCCAGCTCGTGCAAAGACGAATGTACAGGTTTTAGTTTTACTTCACGCTGCTCTCGCATTGAGGTGCGTAGACTTCCTTCTTCGGCTTCCATTCTATTCTTACTTTGTGACAAACCTTTAAAAGGTTGCATATTCAGTTTCTTGAAGAGTATCATTTGCAGAAACACCTTGTAAGAACATTCCACCATTCTGTGCAGTTTCAGGAGAGAATTGTTGAATGGCTTGAGATGTAGTCTGTTCGTATTGGCTTGCAACTCCACTGTCTACAGCAATTGATGTGATTGTAGGCTTTACACCAGGAGCAAATGCGCGTTCAGGGTGTCTGAGATTATCTTGAATATTGCTTGACCCATTTGAATTATCATAGGGATCCTTAGCGTTGACTTCCGGAGGATCTATTTCTTCAGGAGGCGAAGGTACCTTGGCATTCGGTGTTGAAGGTCCGCCAGGAGAAATTACTCTTGAAGGTTCAACAGAGGGATATTGCTGGACAGGAGGGGCCTCATCGGGCATGGAGGCACTTGACACATTAGGATAAAAGGTTTCTTTACCAAAAGTGCCAGGATAAGCAGCAGTGAGAAGTAAGTATCCAACAAACAAGGCAGAAGCCAAAATAACTGCAAGAAGGAGTTTGTTAAACATCTGCGACTAACAGCGAAAAAAGAGATGAAAGAAAATCACAAATTAAGTAGAATGGAACACCTTAATTCTTTGGTTGCTGAGGGCGAGGCTCTTTTATCTTCACAGGCCCGCGGCGTTGATGCGGGTGCCTTGATCTCTGCTGGCGTGAAGATGTCTGTTCGTGTAAATGCGTTGACTCAGTTGAATGGTGTACAGAAGCGTGATTTGGTTGTTGCTGCTTTGCTCTCTGTCTTGGAGAAGGTTGAAAAGAAGGAGAAGGAGAGAGCTTCTCCAGAGGAATCCACTGCGATTGCAAAGAAGTATGATCACTTAGAGCAGGTTGTTCGCTCTGCGGTTCCTTCGGCAATTGACGCTGCAATTGATGCTGCTCGCGGGAAGTTGAATTTGAAGAAGGTTCGTCCCTCTGTTTTGTTACGTTTCTGTCTCTGTTTCTCAAAGCAGGCTGTTTCTGTTTTGAATGATGTTGGTTTGATCTCTGATGAGACTGAGAAGAAGGCTGAACTTGTTTTACGAAAGGCCGAGGCTGTTGAGGAGAAGGTCGGTGAGAAGTTGGATTCCGCTGCTGGTGTTGCTGCTGCTTCTGATGCCCCTGTTGCAGAGGAGAAGGTGATGATTGAGAATCCGATGCGTGTTGAACAGACCAAGAACCAAACTCAAGAAGAGGAGAAAGTGAATAAAGAGGATACTCCTCAGTAGAAAAGATTTGGAACGGAACCCAATCTTCTGGCATTTTTACAACAGATTCTATCTTTTGAGATTCATCAATAGATTCTGTTTTTAATATTTTATAACATGCAAAAAAGTTATCAGAAACAAAAAGTCTATATGTTCCTGCATCATAAACAGTAAGTGTACCTATTTGAGTCTTATCTTGGGATTTCCTATTCCAATGAAGTTGCATCCCCCTACTTCATAAAGTTGACGAATCATTTAAGCAATTAGGGCATTTAGAAACCAGATGAGTAGATCTTCTGAACAAGTGCAGTGTGTTCTTTTGTCTCAAAAGGCCGAAATTAAACAGGTAAAAGTACCTCTGAATAATGGAACAATTTCTGTAGATAGTATCAAACAATTTCTAAAGAAAAAGGAAACACCCAAAATCCTTGGAAAGTATCCTTTCAAAACACAAATTCTCACCCTCTTTGGCTTTACTTCTGGAAAAGCAGGTTCTGAAAATAAGCATGAGTTACCCCCTCCTCTTGATTCTCAACTCTTCTTCTATGATATTCTTGTGATTGCCTGCAAAAATACAGAAGATTATCGTCAACCTATTCCACTCACAACAGCCACGTATGAGACATTTTATACTGCAGCCTTTGGTGGATTTGAAGATTTAGATGAGGAAGATGGAGAAGAAGATGAAGAAGAAGTTGAAGATGTTGAAGTTGAAGGTGATGCCGATGCAGATCTCAATGACGATGATGCAGTAGAAGAGGAAGAAGTTGAAGAAGAAGAGGAGGAAGATGAAGCCTTAGAAGAAGAACAAGGTGAAGACGAAGGGGAGTTTGAAGAACGTCCTGCCCCTAAAGCGAAGAAGCCATCCAAAAAGAAAAAACAAAGTCAATCTACTCTCTCCAATAATATTGGACATGTTCTTATGAATATTCCTGTTGAAGAACATCTTCGTGAAGATCATTCTATGAAAATGCCAACAGATACTCACCGTTTGAAGGCTATTTCAACAATTCAAGAAATGATGAAACAAAATAAAATTCAATCTCTCAATTCTCTTCAACTTGAATCTATTGTGTACAACTCAAGTCTCCAGGAAGCCCACAAGAAACATATTACACCTCATTGGAATTGCAATGTATTTCATTATTTGTACACTATGAAATTAAGAACGTTACTTGGAAATCTTCTACCCAATTCTTATGTACAGAATTCATATTTGCTTCCTGAACTTGAAGCAAAGAATATCTCTCTAGACTCATTATCTTCTATGAATCCTTATACAATGAATAATGCACTTTGGAAAGACTTTATTCACAGACGTCAACAACGTGAGAAACGTCAACTTGAAGGAAACAAGGCTATGGCGACTGACCAATTCCTCTGCACTCGTTGTCACAAGCGTGAGTGCACATACTATGAAATGCAGACACGTTCTGCTGATGAGCCTATGACTATATTCATTACTTGTATGAACTGCGGAAAACACTGGAGACAATAAATCCGTAAAAAAAATATATGTCCGACTCTTCTGGTAATAAAATTAAAATTAAGTTAGTCGGCGAAGGAGATGAAAAATGGCCGATGTTAGAAATACTTTGGGATTTTTTTTCAGAAAAGGGTGTGAAAACTGTGTTCATGTCTGTTGGGTCTGATTCCAATCCTCACGCAGATCTTGAAATTGCTGAGACTCTTGGATGTCCCCTTCATGTATTTGAAGTGAGAGATTCTGTAGTAAAGAACTGGGAATCTGTTCAAACTGTCTTAAAAAGTCGTAAACCTTTGGAACAATCCAATGACTTCTTAACAAACGTAGAGAAAAAGTGGGTTCTTCCTAAAAACATTCGTATTCACAAAGAATTACCTGCACCCTTTACTGGAACAGCAGTTCTTGATGGAACTTCCTATCCTACAAAGGATATATTTTCTTGTGTACAAGATTGTATTTCAACTATGTCTCTCAAGGAAGATCAGATTCGTATTGACATACTCAAGATTTCTTTAGGAAATGCCTATGAAATTCCAATTCTTCAAGCGGTTCTTACAAGTGGATTCCGCCCTGGAATGATCTTGATGAACTGGTCAAATCTTCCAGATGAGAATTTAGCCTCTTGTATTACTGCAGGACATTTGCAGACATGTGGGTACACACTTTTTGCTCATTATGGAAATCATTTCATCTATATTTCAAATGATAGATGTATGTATGAAATTTGCTCATGGCAAGTTAACACTATTGATAATCCTATGATTTCTGAAATTGTAAAGGATTGTTTGAAGCCTTCCAGACAAAATGTCACTCCCAACTAAGAAGGTTTCATGCACTCTATATGTTCTTCACCCCTTCATGAGAAGCGTCTGCTTCTGAATTTAATTCAAAAACAGATGATCGGTAGACGAGCCTACTCCGATATAACAAAACTAAAAAGTAACAATAGGGAGGTTGAACTCTATGAGCGACACACGAAAACAAAAAAGAGAACATCCACGCGAAAAAGTCCAAGAGCAAATAGAAATACCCCAGTTTGATACTTCTGTAAAACCCGGCGATGATTTTTTTCGGTATATCAATGGAAAATGGTTAAAACATATTCCTATTCCAACCTTTCGCACGAGTTATGGTGTAAGTGAAGAAATTGAAGTTGTTATTCAGAAGAAACTTCAAAAAATTCTGAAAGATTCCTACGCATTTTCTGCACAAGGTTTGAAACCAAAAAATAAGGAGGAACAAATGAAAGACTTACTTGGTAGACTTGGTCTTTCTGCATTGCGTTTAGGAAAACAAAAGAGGAATGTAGAAACACTCAAACAAACAATTCAATCTTTTCAATGCATGAGAGATAAAAATGATGTGGCTGAAACTCTTGCTAAAATGGTTCGTCATGGAATTCCAACATTTTTCAACTTCGCCACTTATCAAAATAAAGCCCTTTTAATTCCTGGTTCACTTGGACTGCCTGATGTTTCCTATTACGAGGCCACAGCACCTGGTAAAACAAGAACATTGTTTGCCTATGTAAACCTCTGTAAAAAGGTTTCCAAAGAATTAGATATCCCAGATATTTCAAGTGGTATTCAAGTGGAAAGTTTACTTGCTCAGACTCTTGATGATTTAACGGATGAAATCAAAGAAAAGAAAAAGGGAAAGGAATTGGAACAAGATTTTTCAGATATTCCTTTTGAACTCTTCTTTTCAACAATGGGAGTGAAAGGTTGGAAAGAGATAACCTTTTCTGTAAATCATCGTTTCTTGCGTTTTGCGAATAAACTTTTTCGCACATGGCCCATTGAAAACTGGAAACAGTTATTTACGCTTCATACTATTCTTGATGCATTACCTATTCTTCCAGCGCCCTTTGATACTCTACATTTTGAATTTTTTGGAAAGAAACTTCGTGGTCAACTTGAAAAACTTCCACAGGACGAATTATATTTTAACTTATGCAAAGATTTATTGAGTATCCCTCTTTCTTATTTGTATGTGAAGAAATATTTATCCAATGAATTCAAAGAAAAGATTACAAAGTTTGTAGAACATATTCGTGAACTTGCGGTGGAACACATGAAAAAATCTTGGTTAGAAGATAAGACAAAAGAAACTGCAATCAAAAAACTTCAGGAAATGAATCTCAGTATTTCTCACCCCAAAGAATTTCCTGAATTAGAAATTCCATTTTTAGATACAGAACAGTTTTTGTATAATATTTATTTATTGCGAGAAATGGATATGAAAGAGGGAATTGCTTCTATTGGAAAAAAATATGACCCTCGTGTTTTTTGGCAAGAACCACCTTATGCAGTGAATGCTTATTACAACAATGAAATAAATCAGTTTATTCTTCCAGCAGGAAGTTTAATGGAACCCTTTTACTACAACTCAGAAAAGAGACTGGGGTGGAATTATGGTGGTCTAGGAGCCATCATTGGACATGAGATGACACATGCATTTGATGTAGATGGAAAAGAGTATAATGAAAAAGGACAACGAGTGAATTGGTGGACATTAAAAGATACGCGTGAATACAATAAACGAACAAATGCTTTGGTAAAATTGTATGATAAACAGAAAGTACTTGGAAAGCCAGTAGATGGATATAAAACATTATCAGAAAATATTGCTGATTTGGGTGGATTGTCTATTGCACTAGATGCTCTGAAACAAACATTAAAGAATGTATCTGAAGAAGAGAAGAAAAAACAATTAAAAGAATTCTTTGTTTCCTACGCAGTTTCATGGAGAGTAAAAGAAAGGCCCAAAAAACAGTTGCAAGCACTTTTCTTAGATGTTCATGCTCCAACTGAGCTACGCGTAAATTTAGTCGTTTCTCAGTTTCAAGAATGGTATGATAGTTTTGATGTGGTTACAAAAGATGAACATTACTATTTGCCTGAAGAAAGAATATCTATTTTCTAATACAGTATTGTTTTGTTTGAATGGCTTCTTTTGAGAGAGCATCTGCATCTTGATTTTCTTCACGTGGTATATGAGATATTGTATACGACTTGAATTTTAAAAGGAGAGAACTTGCCTTTGCACAAAGTGGTATAAGTGTAGGTGCTTTGACTTTCCAAAGATGCTGAACTTGTTGAATGACCAGATTAGAATCCCCTTCTATTCGTATTGTTTCTATCCCTAATTTTAGAGCTTCTTCAAGTCCTAAAATTAGAGCAGTATATTCTGCTTCATTGTTTGTAGCATGAGGAATGTATTTGTATCCTTCTTGAACAACTTCACGAACAAGTTCAGATTGGAATAAGCGAGGAGGAGAGAAGAGTACATAGGCCGATCCAGAAGGGCCAGGATTTGGTTCTGAGGCTCCATCAAATTGTAATAAATAATTTTCCATATCTTGGAAATTACACTTTCTTCTTGTCAATTTTCTGTAAAAAATCTTTGTAGACTTTCATGGCTTCACGCATATTTTTTGTTTGTTGTGCATGGTATTTTGCACGAAAAAACATTGCTTGTGCACCACGTATCTGTTCACCTCTTGGTCTTGTTTTCAGATATTTCAAAGTTTGTTTTGCTTTTTTTGCAGAACCATAATGAAGATGTGATTTTTTCTTTTTTCTTGTATTGTTAAATAACATTCCTATTAAATAAGAAGCAAATCTGAGAGGCGCCAATATTCAAAAGTTCCATCAGGCATAGGGCGTTTTAGAATAAGAGGAAGACGACGTTGTTCAAGTTCTAGTTTTGCAATTTCAAGTACACTAGAAATATGTTCGGGAACAAGAATATAAGGTCGTGCACCTTGAGCAAGTTGATTGGCGCGGAATCCAAGAATCTTTGTTTTTTCAAATACACTCAAGAAAGGTTGGGAACGGTGATTATCATCAAGATGTTTCTTCAAATCTGAAACGGTAGGCATGGCCGCACGAAGAGGTACTTTCGGTTTAATAGAATCCGCATAATCAAGAATACTTTCAGGGTGAAATTTGTACAAGTTTTTGAGCGGATCAGGAACAATAGGACGAAGAGCTTCTTCTTCTTCAAGGACTTCTGTTTCTTCTACATTGAGTTCTTCCTGTTCTTCATCGCCTTCATAATATGCATTTTCATCATCTGCCATGTTTCTACTAAGAAGTAGGAAAGGCGCGCCTTCAAATTTACCTAGTTGCTTCAGCGCGAGGAGTTCCAAAAAATTGACTTAAGCAAGTTCAACAAAGTAGGTAGTAGGATGAGTTCACAACCAATGTCCGTAGTTGAAAGCGCCGATGTCCGTCTTTACGAAAGTTTTGACGAAATGAATTTACCAGATGCCCTCTTGCGTGGAATTTATGGGTATGGCTTTGAAAAGCCTTCTTTGATTCAACAAAAGGGGATTGTCCCCATTAAGGAAGGACGTGATCTTATTGCACAAGCTCAGAGTGGTACAGGAAAAACTGGTACATTCAGTATTGGTTCCATTTGTCGCATTGACCCTTCTCTAAAGAAGCCCCAAGTTCTTGTTCTTGTTCCCACTCGTGAACTTGCTCAACAAATTGAATCTGTTGCGAGTGCCCTTGGTCAACATGTAGGTATTACAACGTATTCTGCAACTGGAGGAACTCCTTTGAGCACAGACCTTCGTGCAATGGAAAAGGGTGCTCAGTTTGTTGTTGGAACTCCTGGGCGTATTTATGATTTGATTCACCGCGGTGCACTCCAACGTCAGAATATCAAAGTGCTTGCCATGGATGAAGCAGATCAGATGTTAGAAGATCGTTTCCGTGAACAAGTCATGTGTATTCTTGAAAAGGGCTTCCCCAAGGATACTCAAGTTGCACTCTTCAGTGCAACCATGCCCCAGGAAGTTCTTGAATTTGCAGAAAAACTATTAAATAATCCTGTTCGTATTCTTGTTCCTCCTGAAGAAGTGACTTTGGATGGTATTAAACAATATTATATTCAACTAGATCGTGAAGAATGGAAATATGAAGTTCTCTGTGATCTTTATCAACAACTCAATATCAATCAAGCAATGATTTATTGTAATAAGCGCCAGCGTGCTGAATGGTTGGCTGAAAAGATGAGTCAGCAAGGTTTCCCTCTTTCATATATTCATGGTGAGATGGATGTAGAAGAGCGTCGTCGTCGCATGAAAGATTTCCGCACGGGTTCTATGCGTGTGCTTATCAGCACAGATTTGCTTGCTCGTGGTATTGATGTACAACAAGTAAGCCTTGTAATTAACTATGAGCTTCCTATGCAACGTGAAAATTATGTTCACCGCATTGGTCGTTCTGGCCGATTTGGCCGCAAAGGTGTAGCCATTAATTTACTCACCAAAGATGAAATGGCCGCAATGAAAGAAATTGAAAATCATTATGCTACGCATTGCGAAGCACTTCCTGAAGATTTGGCTGCACTCACTTTGTAATTCTTGTCTTTCGTCTATAATGTTTCTTAACTTTGTGTGTTCTTCTATGAGATTGTAATTTTTTAGAAGAACCTCCTTCTGGTGCAGGTGGTAAAGGATTCTTTTCTAATTCTTCTTCTAGAATTCCTAATTGAGAGGTCAAATTTGCAATTTCACTTGTTACTTCCTCAGAGTTACCTGCAGTTTCTAATTCTCCTAATCTTACTATTATTTTATTTATTTGGTTGGTTAAATCATGATGTAAGTTATACACTTCCGCGTATGTTTTTGCTGCTGGAGGAGCTGTTTTTGGAGGTGTTGTTGGAGGTGGAGTAGGTGGCTTTGGCGCAGTTTTAGGAGGTGGTTTGGGGCCATTCACGGGTTTTGGTCCAACCCCTTTTTCTCTGCGCACACGAGCATCAATAACTTCTAAACTTTCAGGTTTGGGTACTTCAGGAATACGAATCATGTGCTCAGGTTCATCATAAATCTCATATTCTGGATAATCCACACCTACGTGTCTCCAAATTGTTTTAAGTTTCTTATTACTAGCCCATTTTCCCTTAATAAGTGATTGTAATGATCTTGCATAGATGTCATCTTGATCTGGTATAGCCTTATTTGCTAATCTAGAAGAGGGCATTTTTGAACGGATAATTCTAGCATATCTATCAGCATGTTCTGCCATTTCATGATATTGAATTCCAAAATTACCTTGAGGGGGATTATTTTGCACTCTTTCTAAAATATAATCGCGGTAGGCAAGATTGCGAGCAACGGCCTCAAGTACACCTCCTCCACCATCTGCTAAACAATGTCTATCTAAATTTGCACCTGGGGTTCTATTATCATCTCCTGAGCATAGATATGCATAATTACCATAACCATGATTTGAATCTGGAGCAGACCCAGTAGAATCAAGAATATAATGATCATGATTTGCGCAAGGGCCATTGCATACACTACAGATATCTCTTAATTGGTTTGATGTATAGTCAATAGGAAGTTTACCTGTATTTGGATTTTTAATATGTGTATGTCTAGGTTGTAAAGTTTCATAATCACCTCTATATAAAAATCTACAAGCAATTGCCCTTCCTGATCTTTCTGCTACAAAACCAGCACAATAGGGACAAAAAACAAGATGGTTATTTGGTTTGGATGAAAAATACATTGAAAATTCCGAATGCGTAAGGTCATTTAATCCTCTTACTTTATTTGTATATGTTTGATATTTATCAACTTGATCAGTATATATATTTCTTACTTCTCTTACTAATTCACGTTCTGATGCTTCTTTTGCCTCTTGAATTGCTAATGCTATAAGATTTTCCTTTTCAAGAATAGACTCATTTAATGTATTTTCAGTTTCTCTCTTCTTTTGATTAAATCTATCAGAATAGGGTCTTGTTAATATATCATAGATTTTATTCTCTCCTTCTAATAAATTCTTAAATTCTTCTCTTGATTTCCCACTTGTGTTATTTCTAAATATTCTCCATAATTGATAAAGTGTATAAGGCCTTTTGCATCCTAATTCAAATCGCTTTTCTTCATAATTATCATCAAATTCTGCTGATCTAATACAGGGATTTCTATATGACGGTTCAATTAGTAAACCGCCAGTAATATTATTTAAAAGGGTATCTACTTCTATATATTCATGATTTTTTAGTAATTCATCAACCTCATCTTTCTTTTCATCTATATCAGGATCTTCATTTAATTTATCTAGTAACCTATTTTCTTCTTCTGTTAAGCCTCCTTGTTTATATATAGCATCATCTTTATCAGTAAAGAATTTTTTAAAGTCTATGATTCGTTTTGCATCTGGTGATAATGTTGAACGATATTCCTGCCACTCTGTTTGGATTTCATTTATCCTTTCATCATTTCCTTCTGCTGATTTTATATCTTGAGAATATTTTTCTGCTCTCATTTTTATTTCCTTGTACTTTTCCTCACCAAATTTAGCTATAAATTGTTGCATTAAAGTATACTTTTCAGTTGCTTGTCTAAATTTACTTTTTTTATCAATTAATTTTTCACGCGGTAAATACGTTTTGAATAATTCTGTTATTTTTTTCTCATCTGCTTTAGTTGTGGAATGTCCTTCTTTATCTATTACTTTGTGATAATGGGGGCGAATTAAATCAGTACCACCGCTAGTTACTGCATTCTGACCTTTACCTATATTATGAGGATAAGCGCTATTAGGTTTACTCATATCTAACTCTTCAGCAATTCGCTCATCATCGTGTTCTACTAAATATTGATCGTCTGCATTCAGTAATTGATGTTGCCTTATATCTATTAAAACCGCCCTATCTAATTTTATCCAAGCATCAAAATTTGTTGCAATTATATTATAAATATTTTTTTCTTTTGAATCATTAGAATTATCATAGCCATCCTTAATAATTCTTTGTAGACGCTCATTATCAGCACCTGTATTAGCATCAAGTATTTCTATGAATTTGCCTGCGGCAATAGTATCTTGTGATTGCAAATATTTTTGTTTCAATTCTTTTATTTTTATTTCAAAGAAGTGTCTTCTTACCTTTTCCATTAATATCATTTGTCTATCAAAATCATCTTTAATTACATAGGTTGGATCATAATCTTTTACTGTATCTTTTTTTGAAAGAATAGCCTTTGCGAATTCAACAATTTCATTTTTAACATAATAATAAGGATTAAATTTTTCTAAAAGTTCAAGAGGTATAATATGAAGAAGATCTACGTTATAATTTAACCTATTGTTGAAGAAATCTTCATCCAACATATGAAGAGGAGTATATCCTGGTTTTTCAGTTATTTCAAGGTTTATAGGGAGTGCACCCGCTTGTAATTTCTTCAGATTATCCATTTCAGCATATAATTTATTTCTCAATGCCTTAATTTCATCAGTATCACCCTTCTCATATACTCTCTCTGTAAGTTCAATACGAACTCCCTTTTTGGTAGATGTTGTTACTGGAACAACTGGCCTTGCACCTTTCCCTTTCATTTTGATTAATTTTTCTTGAAAATCTTTGTAAAACTGCGTTAGATTTTGACTGATCGTTTTATTTACAGAACCATCATTTTCTAAAACAGCCAATTTAAAAGTTGTTACTTTTCCACCTACTTTTGCAATATCCAATATTACAAAAAAATAGACTTTTCCCTTATAAAAGATAAAATTACCTTGTTTTTCATCTGGAATTATTTGAAAATCATCATTGCGATCTTCAATGCAAATGATTTGTCTGGAGGGTAAATCTTCAATAGGAGTTAGTACAAAATCCTGCAATGTTAGTTTTCGCTCACAATCTGTTAACGGTGAATCTTCATCTTCAACCTCTTCTTCTCTTGGTACTGGTTCTTCTGATTTGGGAGGGGTTACTACAGGAGGTTTCTTATCTTCAGGTTTAGGGGGAGGAGGTGTTACTACAGGAGGTTTCTTATCTTCAGGTTTAGGGGGAGGAGGTACTGTCTCTGCTGTATTTTCCCAGGGTGCCTGGGGTGGAAGAACCGCAGTCGCGTATTTTGCATAGTAAAGAGTATTTAATATCCTTGATAAATCTCTATTTTTCACACCATCCTTATCACTTACTAAAAATCTCCTATCTTTCTTCTCATTAAATGTGCAAGTAAATAGGACATTCTCTCCGTCTTCTAAAAAAGCTTTTATATCAAATCCACTTTCTTGTGCTTGTGTTTTTGAAAGGGTTATAGTATAAAGTCCATCTTGTAGATCTTCTGGTTTTATAGTTAAAAGTTGATCTAATGTATATTCTTGTAATTCAGGTAGATCAAAACTGTCTCCCATCTCTACTAGAAACTAAAGGTTTTTATTCTGTAATTTCACGAATATCATGACGACAAACAGGACAATGAACATTTTCACGGAACCATGTATCAATACATTCTTTGTGGAATGCATGGTGACAATGAGTAATTTCACGCTGTTCTTGATTTTGATCTTCTTCCTCTGCAGCAGCAAAGGGCGCCTGACAAATTGCACAAGTTCCTGTAGTAGTAGAAGTGATTGGAGTGACAGTTGTTGCTCGTCCAATTTGTTCTTCAGTGGGACGAACAACAACAGGGTTTAAGAATTCAGCCGGAAAAGTTTGTTGACCAGGTGGATATCTGAGTCCTAAGAGTGCTGATAGAACAGTTAACGTATTACCTTGTGATGCTGATAGGGTTGTGGATCCTCGTGCCAATCCACCAAGAAGTGTTTCGCTTACACGAATAAGATCAGGCATGTCACGATATTCTTCCTCTTCGTCACCCTCATCATCACCTTCTGTTTCTTCTTCATTGTATCCAGCAAGTTGTTGAGCAAGTGCTGCAAGAGAAGGAAGTTGACCTGCATGACGCCCTTGAGTTTGGAGTACTGCATTTGGATTCAAGGCATTTGCAAGATTCACTGAAACAACAGGAGTAGAAACAGAAACAGATTCCTGAGCAACTGGAGATACAGAATTGGCAGGAACTGGAGGAGGTGCAGCAACAACAACACGAGGATGTACACGAACTTGCTGTACAGCACGTGCAGGAGCTGCAGGTTGTGCAGGCTGTAAAGGACGCATGCGTTCATTGTATGCAGTTTGACCAAATGTAAAGAGATCAAAGCGACGATGCGTTTGACGAGTAATATAGGTTAAGAGTTGACTCACACTGCGAAATTGTTCTGGTTCATAAAGCACTGCTGGAAAGTAATTGTGAAGGTCATCAAGAAGACCTACACCATAAAGGGTTTCATAATCTCTTGCGTTAGGTGCTGCCATGTTTGACTACAAGTTGTGTAAAAAAATTGGAGGTCAATTTTTCGCATAAACGAGTACGCATGAATCAAAGTATGGAACTCACTCAGAAGAAGGGTCTCGTTGGTCTCCAGAATATGGGGTTGACTTGTTACGCAAATGCTACCCTTCAGTGTCTTCGTAATCTTCCCCGTGTTTCTTGGCTCTTTACTTCTGGTCGTTATGATTCTCTCTTTGTGAAATCTCCTTCTGGAAAGCGGAAACTTCAGCAAGATGTCTGTACTTCCTTTGCAGATCTTATTCAACAACAGAATGAAGGACAGCATCCTGGAATTATGCGACCTGCTGGTTTCTGGAGTGCGACACATGAATGTATTGCTGATTCTGTCTATGATCATATGAAGGTAAAGGCGCCCCATGATGCACATGAATTTCTTATGTACATGATTGAATGTCTTCATGAGGGAAGCAGTATGGAAGTGGAAATGCAAATTATGAAACAACCTCCTCAAACAGAATCTGAAAAGCGTATAGTTCAAGCCCTAGAAACCTGGAAAAATAACTTCACAAAACAATATAGTCCTCTTGTGGATATCTTCTATGGACTTTTGCATTCTACAATCACTTGTTCTCAATGCAAGACCTCTTATCATCGCTGGGAAACGTTTAATACTCTCAAGGCAGTCGTTCCCAAGCGAACGGGTGAACTGGATGCGAATCCTCCTTCTCTCCTCTCCATGATTGCAGAAGATATGAAAGCCGAAACAATTGAAGGATATTCTTGTGATGCTTGTGCGCCCAATCGCCACAATGGAGATAGAAAAGTGACCATCTGGCGTCTACCCCAAAACTTGGTGGTTTGTCTCAAGCGCTTCACTCCAGATGGTCAGAAAATTCACACAAAAATTTCTGCTGAAGAAATTCTGGATCTTGGATCTCTCTTCTCAGAAGAATCTCCTGAAAAGGCAGCTGTTACAAAATATATGTTGCGAGGAATTGTGGATCACCATGGAAGTTCTCGGGGCGGTCACTATACCGCTCAAGTCAAAGATCCTATTTCAGACAATTGGCTACTCTATGATGATGAGTCTGTATTTCCTCTTGCAAAACCGAATTTTGGAGAATCAAACTATATTCTCTTCTATGAACGCGCATCTACTCGCTAATCAAAAAACATCAGAAAAGGCTTCAATGCTTCCATCCTTTAGCCAATACGTCTGTACACGTCCCATCCAACCATCGTCGCCCACAATGCGGAAATGAATGTGGGAAGAAAGTTTTCCTTTCCAGGGTACGATATATTCCTGAGGATTGGCTCTTATTTTTAATGCAGCCTCACCAGCAGCATTTGCAACGGCTACACCCGCATTGCTGTACGCACCATAAGCCTCTTTGTAGGTTTCTACAGTCTTTTTGGCAGCAGGTTCAGCGGCCCAGTACACAACTTTCGCACCAGGCTTGGTTTTAATCACTACTTCTTGGGAGGCGCCATAAGGAGTCACTGCATTGAGCGAACCTGTGGGCATGATGGTAGGTCCCAAGAATGGCAAATAGGTATCACGCCGGAAAAATAATAATAAAGCAGATAAACCAACTAAAACATAGACTGAACGAATAAGGGTATTCTTACGGAGAAGTGCTTTGACAACATCTACTTGGAAGATTCCAATGGAAAGCCAGTTCAAGCCTCCAATCATCACCAACACCATGGCATACATGGTCACACGTTTCCATAAAAGCCAAGTATCTTGCGAATAAGTTGTATCCATTTTTTTCTAGTAGAGTAGAAGAAAATGAGTGCGTGTACAAGATGTCGTTGGGGAACAGGAACTACCACTGAAAAATATGTAGACACAGAAGCCAGTCTTGAAATGAAGGCACGATTAGCATCTATCCAACAGGAGAGAGCTGCATTAGATTCTATGTGGTGCACACAAACAGAAGAATCAACGGCGTTAGTTGTGATGAAAGACAAGAAAGAAAAGGAGGAAAAACCTGTTCAAAAAATAAATACAGAAATTAAAACTTCTAAAGAAATTCATTCATTGGCCGATTTGAAAGCTGAACGAGAAAGACAAGATTCTATGTGGAAATAAGATTAACTATACATGCGTTGAACACTTACATCCATACCACCACTCTTCTTCTTAAGGAACATCTCCACATGTTCTTTCTTGACTACGAAGGGAAGGTGGAAGTCCTTGATGTGGAAAGGAAGATCCTTATTGTTGAAGATGCGGAGCATATTTACCTTTTGGGCAATCTGTTCAATGCTACGCTTGAGTTCACGAACACCTGCTTCTTCCTTGCTATATTCTTCAATGATGTGTTGGAGAACATCCTTGCTAATACTGACTTTCTCATCAAGGTGAACCTCTTTGAGTGCAGCAGGAACCAAGAAGTTCTCAGCAATGGCTAACTTCTCTTTCGCATTGTATCCAGAAAGATTTACAGTAACAAGACGATCAAGGAGTACCTTATCAATCTTGTTCATATCATTTGCACTGAATGCAAACATTGTGCGACTGAGATCAATAGGAATACCTGAAAGATACTTATCTTCAAAGTCAGAATTCTGTACAGGATCCGTCAAGTGAATGAGAAGATTCATGACTTCTTCACCCTTGGCAGTTGCAGAAATCTTATCCAATTCATCAAACATGAGAACCATAGAAAGACTCTTGGCAGCAACGAGTGAATTTACAATCTTACCACAGTGGCTGCTTTCATAGACAAGTTGGTGACCAGTATATGTGCTCGCATCAGAATCACCGCCTAGACTGATGAACTGGAATGGCCAACCAATGGCTTTGGCAATTCCATCGCGAATGAGAGACGTCTTACCAATACCAGGAGGTCCTGCAAGAAGAAGACTGGTACCACGAGAAGTAGGATTGGCAATCTTTCCAGCAATGAATTGGAGAATTTGGAGTTTAGCTTCTTCTTGACCATAAATGGCTTCCGCAAGATATTTGCGAGCCTTTTCCATGAAGACACCGCACGTCTCAGATCCATCTTCAAGTTTCACAGGGAGTTCCTTGTACATTCCAAGAGGTAGACTGGTGAGTTTTTCAAGCCAGGCACGGAGTTTGAAGTATTCACCAGAACTAGGATCAAGGCCTTGAAGACTATTGTACTTCGCAAGTACAAGTTGTTGAGTTTCAGCAGGCATATTCATGGTGAGAATACGGAACATAAGATTTTCGGATGCACCAGAATTGGATTTGCGATCAAGTGCAGTCAACATCTGATTCTGCTTTTCTTCAGAGAGAGACTTGAACTGGTCAATTTGATCATCAATGGTATTTTCACCCATGGGTTTCGTGATAAGTTTTACAAACTTCTTCACGGATTCAGGTTCCTTCTTCATATTGTGACGCTTGGGCTTCATACGATCAAAGAACTCTTCACCGAAGCCTCCAATACTAATACTGATTCCAGGGGCATCTTCTTCTTCATCTTCATCATCCTCATCTTCGTCGTCTTCATCTTCATCATCCTCATCTTCTTCCTCATCCTCATCAACCTCTCCTTCTTCATCCTCATCTTCATCCTCATCTTCATCCTCTTCTTTGGCCTTTCGCTTGCTCTTAGATTTCTTGTGAACAACTTCTTCTTCAGAGGATTCTTCTTCCTCTTCCTCTTCTTCCTCTTCAATGACCCTGCGCTTTGACTTGGGTTTGAATTTGTTCTTAGAAGACTTTTTCTTAGGAGATTCTTCTTCAGCAAGACGGCGTTGAATACGTTCACGAGCCTTCAAGGCAGCCTTTCGTGCAGAGCGACGAATCTCTTGTTTTTCTTCAGGGGTTAGACGAGAGTCAATGCTATCATCTTCAGAGTGCCAACTTTCAGAACTCGTAGAGAGGGTATCTTCATCTGAACTATATGCGATAAGTCCGCGAATGTTGCCATGACTATCTACATCATCATCTTGAGTTCCAGTACCTCCCTTTTTGAGTCTCTTTTCTCGTGTAGCTTTCGCACGACCGGAAGTTCCGTCCTTGTCGTTCGAATCTTTACGCGATCTTCCTCCCTTTTGCATTCTACGTGAATGGTGATGTTTCATTTAAACTTAATTAACGCCTGCCAAACTTTTCAAAAAAGTTAGCGTCAATTTTTTAAGCACGACGAGTACGTCTTGATTGTTTACGAGTACCCTTGCGACTCTTACGCTTGCGAGCAGTGATATCGTGGATCGCACGGTTGGTGTGGCTGGAAAAAGAGGTTCCAATCTTATTCACAGCACCGATAGTCTTCTTTACAACATTTCCAGCAGTGTTGGCGACTACACCAACGGATTCACCCGTAGCTTGAAAAAGGTGGCTAAACGGGCTGTAGACACGAGAAACGATACCTCTGCGAGAAGTTTTACGGGTGCGATTTCCTTTACGGGCCATTATATTTATAAGAAAGAATTTATTTTGAATTTGCTAAAATATCATGGATATCCATGAGTGCAAATCTAGTTTTGGACGTGCAACCCACGTAGATTTCTTTTTGTGTTTTGAGAGTTTCATTCAAAGGTTCAATAGTGGGTAGTAAGGCTGCACGAGCAGAAGAGGAGAACTGGGAATATCTTCCTTTGAAGACTTTTGTCATTTTCAAAAGACAATCTGCATATTCTTCAATCAATGCTTTCTTCTCAACATTCTTTCCATGATTTTGAATTAAGATAACAACTTTGGTAAAGGTTGCTACAAGAATTTCAAGAGGAATAATTTCTAGACGAGTAAGTTCCGCTAGGAATTGAGAATATCCTAATCTGTATTTCTTTTCACGGTTCCGTTGGACAAATTCATCATAACTTTCTCCATCATTTTGTTCCACTTCATCGAAGATTTCTAAATAGTTGTCACTCAAATTCTTCATTTCATCAAGAATTACACTATATTTTGTGGAAATCTCAGAAAGTAACTTGGCATAGAGAGGACAGAAGGTATCTTCACAAGCAGCTTTGCGGAAGACAAGTCGCATGAAATCGCGAATAAATTCTGAAAGATTGGATTCACCTGATCCTAGAATTTGATATAAGAAATCACGAATGTCAGCATACGTTGAGGCACTAAATTTATTCAATTTAGAAAGAATAATATTATTTAAGATTTTTTCTTCAACAGGCTGACTAGTATTTTTAAATTTACTTTGATAACGAGTTGGAGGAGGAGGTATGTTTGCTCCATTTACTGCATCCTTTCCAGGTTGTGATTGTGTATATGCACGAGGAACAGATTGTTTTGCTGAGGATTCACGCCATTTGGAGTTAAATCCTTGCGATGAAGAATCATTTTTTCTCCAGTTACTCGTATTTGAGTCCCGGTAAAAGCGATTATTTGTTCCCTCCGTCATATTACTCAAACCTTGTAACATCTTAATCTTTTGGCAAATCTCTTCGGAGGGAGATGGAACAGATGATTCCTGTGCCAAAAGATTTTTTAAAAGACCCTGAATGGATTGCAAAGACATACCTCCTGCTAATAAAGTATTTACAACTTTTTCCATACTAATTATACGCGTCTGTCATATTCAATTTTGGAACATTGGTGGAAGTAGAAACGAGGGATGAGTGAAAAACTTCTAAAAGATGCAGGAATCCATTCGTTAACAAATCTTCAGTTTGAAACAAAGGCGGCAAAAGAATCCTTTCTTCAAACATTGAAATCTGCCACTCTTCCAAATGGGATCCGTTTGGCACAAAAGCGTAGAACCATTATTTCTTCTTTACGAAATTTGTCGGAAAAGCAAACCACTACATGGAAAGGGTGGTTTCAAGAACTTAGTCAATTGGAATCTTCCATTCAAACTCAAAAAACCTCTGATTCAGAAGTTTTTAAAGATACAATAAGTCAAATCACGTTTCAACATGAATATTTTAAACAGATAAATTATATCCCTTTTGCACTTCTACTTGTTTCTATTTTCAAGATCTACCTTGTTCCAACGATGGCAATTCTCATGCCTTTTTTAACAATCATTCTTCCTTATTTTTACTTAACATATGGTGTCAAAGTCCCTATTCCATTCCAATCCTATTTGAAAATTGTTTGGCGAATGTGGACAGGATCTTCAGAAGAAGGGTTTAATTTTCGTTCTGCTACACAAGGATTAACAATTCTATTCACATTTGTACAAGGTATTGTTCAACCCATTCAAAATGCAAAACATTGTTCTCACACAGATGTATTCTTAGTTTCATTAGGAGAACAATTACTTGAAGTGAAACGGATCTATTTCAACTTCCAACAATCCTGTCTTCAAAATAAGATCCCATTTGTATTTCCAAAAGGTTTTGAAGATACGTTTTATTCTGATGTTCGCCAAGTAGCAGTTTCTTATCTTGAGAGCCCATTGCAGTACAATCATGTATTTGAAACACTTGGGAGATTAGAAGTTTTGTATGTATTTTCTTCCCATTCAGAATTCAAACCTGTGCAGTTTCTCAAACCATCCTACACTCCTTTTCTGCAGATTTCTGGTTTACAAGATTTAACCATCCCTGCGAAGCACAGAGTTCTCTCAGAAATTACATTAACAAAAGAACATCATTCTCTTCTTACTGGTCCAAATGGGGGTGGTAAATCCTCTTCTATGAGAGCCATTTTACAATCTGTTTTATTTGCACAAACGTTTGGATATGCCGCTGCAGAAAAACTTGTACTGAGACCTTTTCATTGGATTCTCTCAGGCCTTGTTCTTCAGGATACACCTGGTGAACGATCCATGTTTGAAACAGAGGTCTATTTTGCAGCATCCCTATTGCAAAGAAAAACAGGACCAGGACTAATTCTCTTTGATGAACTTTTTCATAGTACAAATCCACCCGATGGAATGAGAACTGCTGAATGCTTTTTACAAAATCTCTGGAAGAAACCGCACATTGCAAGTGTTGTGAGTACACATGTTTTTGATCTTGTTGAACATGCCCCAAAGGAAATTCAACGCCTTTGCGTTCCTGGTGAAAAGACGGCATCAGGATTTACGTTTTCTTATAAATTACAACCAGGTATTTGTACACTTTCAAGTGTAGAACGCATTTGGAAGAAACAGGGATTGCAGTGCGGATAAAGATTCCGGATAAAGTCAATTGAGAAAAGAGATGAATTTTCTAAGCGAATCCCTCACTGTTGGTGTTTTGCTCACCCTCGTATTTGGAGCAATCTTCTTCTACTTGTATACTCGTATTGCCTATACTGAGAAGCGTCTCTCACTCATTGAGAGCATCCTTTTGGACATTAAGATGACTACGGAGAATTTAATGCGAGAGGAACCTGAGTATGTTCCTGAACCTGTAACTGCTCCTGAGCCTCTTGACATGCAGAAGGAGGAGGTGGAGCAGATTCCTGAGGAGGAATATTACAAGGAAGTGATTGAGGCCGCGGGTGCTGAAGAGGAAGAAGTCGTTGAAAGCAAACTTGTTGAAGTCACTCCTGCTGGAAAGAACTCTGTTCCTAGTACTGTGATTGTCAATAAAGTTTCTGTCAATTATGAGTCTATGACGAAGGATGAACTTAAGGGTCTTTGTGATAAGAAAGGAATCAAATACAAAAAGACTTCCGGTCGCAATGAGTTGATTAATGCTCTACGTAAAAGTGAACAGACATCTGAAGTACAGGGAGCCACTTCTACCAATGATCTTTTTCCAATGGCCGCAGAAGTTTCTGATACTACTGGGTTTGCTGTGGACCTCGGTACTGGAGAAACTGAATAAGCATTATACCTTCTCTAAACAGAGGTTCTCCCAATGGATTCTAAGTTATTCCGTCTCCCAACAAGCCCCAATTTCTACGCAAGTGCCCAAAACAGTTGGCCTGTCACCCCCAGTCAACACAATAAAAAGCAAATTTTTCCAACACAAGATGCCCGATTCCCTGGATGGGCGGCCCCCCTTGAGGATGGTCGTTTGGTAACCGATTACCGTTCTCACTGTGAAGTCAACATCCCTCCTGAAAAGCAAGAAGTATCACGTATTTGGATGCAACGCAATACTGATCAAATTATTGCGATTGCACGTGAGAGACAAGCAACTGTAACGGGTATGATCTATGGTGTAGATTCTTCCATTGTTCCTCCTCCTGAAGTTGTTGTTTCTTGCAGTGCTGCTGAATGTACACGGACAAATACCTATGCTCCCGAAGGAATTGGCATGGAACGTGCTGGATGCCCTTGCCCCGAACTCTTTGGAACATTTGAAACTCCCACTCTTTCTCGTCCTCCTCCTGCAAATGTTTCACAGACAGTAAGAAATGAGGGTGGAAGAAATAGCATTCGTGGAAGAATGATGTAAAGGAATTAGAAAGAACTAGAAGAGATGGTAACTGTTCTTGCCTTTGATATTGGAATTAAGAATCTTGCTTGGTGTCTTATGACCAAACAAGATGATAAATATTCTGTTTTAGGGTGGCAAAACTATGATTTGCTTCGTGGAGAAGGAAATGAGGTTGCCAAGGTGTCCACGAAATGTAGTTTGTGTTCATCCAATGCAAGTTACCAGCGAGGAACAATCTATACTTGCAAACGTCACTGCCCTGATACCCATCCGCCTTTGCAAGATGCATCAGGTGTAATCTTAAAGAAGATTCCTTCTATGACAGCGTGTCGCCAAATTCTTGGTTGGAAAGGAATTCTTGGAGGTGTTTCTTCAAAGGCGAAGGCGGAAGAAAAACTTGCAGAAAAATTCAGCCTTCCCATCCAAAAGCAGAAAGTCAAGAAGGCTGTAGATACAGAATTAACAACTCTTCATGATGCAATGAGAAAATTTATTTCAGATCATGCAGTCCTTTTTAAGAAAGCTACACATATTTTGCTTGAAAATCAACCTGTTTTGAAGAATCCTACTATGAAATCTGTTCAGATCCTTTTATTCGCAACATTGCGAGATCTTCTTCAGCCGAATCCTCCTCAGCTTCTTTTGGTTCACGCATCCAAGAAAGTTCAGGGAACAAAATCAGGAGATGCTGGTTATAAAGAAAGAAAGCAGGGTTCTGAAGATCGTGTACGAAATACGTATGCAAAAGTTACAGAGTCACAAAAATGGAAAGATTTTTTTGAAGGACATGGAAAGAAAAATGATTTAGCCGATGCATTTTGTATGTGTTTGGACAAACTCGGTTAAAGAAAGACTTGTTAGAAAAAGGAGATGGATATATTCGCAATTCAGCCAAATGCAAAACCTTTTCGCATTTACTGTATTTACCACAAGTTTCTTACAGAAGAAGCTTATAAAGATTTGAGTGACTGTTATATTCGTGATTATGTGAGATTTATTGGAGTGAATGCACAAATTGAAAAAACAGTCCCTGCAAGTCTTAAACAATATTGTTTTGAAGAGCGACTCTTAGCAAATTATGATCCTTTTTTACAATTCAATCGCTTTTGTGAAAGTAGTGTGTTTTATCATATTTATAAGAATCAAGAAATTTTACTTGCACCATTTGAATATGTTGGTTGTGTACAATATGATATGGTTCTCCAGAATTCTATGTTTGAAACAATCCTAAATGAATTAGAAAAAAACAACAATCAACCAAATATACTTTTTTATCATTATATTGATAATACTGCAAAGCATTTATTCAATCCTTACAGTGTTTCTATAAGAGATCCCGTTACACATCAAGAAAAAATAGTTGTAGAAACGATGATGTTTACAGAATGGACACAAATTATTCAACTTTACAATACTATTTTTAAAACAGATCACACTATACAAGATATATTTGAGTTAGATTTTCCTCTTTATCATACTTTTGTTCTTCCAAAACATATGTTTCAGAAGATGATGTTCTTTGCAAGCTTTGCAATTCCCAGAATTTTTGAACTTCTGCATTTTAATACAAGGCATTTACCTTATCATATTGAAAGATGCCATGGTCTCTTTTTGTTATTTCAAAAACTTGAAGGCCATCTTCCAATTTGGATACTACTACCCGGTATTGATCACAGAAGCGATTTGAAAGATCCTTGGCAAGAATGCCAAAAGTAAAAAAGAAAGAAGGAACTGAAACTGAAAACTGCGTTCTAGGAGAGTCTAAAAAAGCCGAACGAAGGCAAAGAAAGAAGATGAACCGTGGCATTACTTTGAATGAAATGGAGAATGTAGCAATTTCTTTTGCAGATGATACGATTGGAAATGTGATTGATCTTGGAGACAGTTCAGATTCCCTTGGTTTGGACATGTTAGCCAATCCTTCACGATCCATGAATATTTCTAATTCTGGTTCTGGTGGTGGTAACACGAACACCTACACTATTCCTACATCGCAGCCTGGAAATTCCGGCATGGGTGAAATTGAGATCAACAAGTTTGATACTCTTGAGCCCATTACCTTAAATTTAGGCGAGGGTGGACGAGGGGGTGGTGGAAGTGCACCTATTGAAATTGAAATTAAGAAAGCTGATGCCGAGACAAATATCTTCAGCAATTCGCAAACTGCTACTGGGCCTGGTATTTCCCTCTCTCCTGCATTTACTCATCGTAACATTGAAGAAGAAAAACGAGAAAAGATTGAGTATTTGAATAAGTTGCAGCGCCTTGAGCAAAAGGGATTTCCTATCAGCCGCAAATACACGATGGATAACTCACTTGAGGAGATAAAACAAGAATATATGCGCCTTGTGGATGCTCGTCAACTTGAGGCTTCTCTTCGTTTCCAGCGTCAAGCCTTAGTGGGTGTTGTGACAGGTATGGAATGGCTCAACGGTCGCTTTGATCCGTTTGATTTGAAGTTGGATGGTTGGTCTGAGTCTGTTCACGAAAATGTAGAGGACTTTGATGAAATCTTTGAAGAGTTATATGACAAGTACAAGGAACGTGGCAAGATGCCTCCTGAAATGCGTCTCTTGATGACGCTTGCTGGTAGTGGTTTCATGTGCCACGTCAGCAATACCTTCTTACGTTCACGTATGCCTTCTGCTGAGGATGTTCTTAGAAGCAATCCTGATTTGGCTCGTCAATTTGCGGGTGCTGCTGCTACTCAAGCGGGACCTGGATTTGGGAAGTTCATGAATATGGCCATGGGTGGTGGTCAACCTCAAGAAGTAGCCCCTGAAGTTCCTTCTAGTACGACAGGTGCCTTCTTTGGATCTAGTGGAGCCACCATGCCTCAACCTCGTGCACCTGCGAATGTAGCTTCTGTGGAACCTTCACGTCAAACTGCTCGTCGTGAAATGAAGGGGCCTTCTGGAGTAGATGATATCTTGAAGCAGTTTGAGGAGGCGCGCGCCCGTGAGATTGATATTCCTCAGAATACTATGTCTCAACCCGCTGTTTCCGCAGCTGTTGAGATTCAGTCTATGACTTCAGATGATTTACAGAGTGCTGTAGAGAGCACACGTACTGGACGTTCTGGTAGACGTAGACGTACTGCAGTGTCTGGTAACACTATAAGCCTTGCGGTATAAGAAGTTAAAGGTGAATGGACATATTTTTATAGATGAATCACAATTCTATAGTATACACTCGTGATTATCTTCAAAGTGCTCCAGAGAGAGAAAAACAATTTTTTATTGATAATATAGTCGCTACATTTAGGAATGAGTTATACAATGCTGCAAAAATGGGGAAGACTTCTTATATGTATGTGAGGCCAAAACAAACAGGTGGGGTAAGTTGTTGGCCTCCTCCTCCTGAAATCACCGATTCAGAACTTATTGCAGGACTCTTCACTCGGTTTCCAGGTTGTAAAATCTATTATGAAGAAAAGTGGGTTGACACAAATAATGATACACGTGTTTTAAAGAAAGGAATTGTCATTGATTGGTCTTAGGAGAATAAAGTTTGGACATATTGCATGTTTTGATTATATGTTGTATAAGCTTCTTTATGGATCGCCTTATAATCTATTTCTCCAGATTCTGCTTTTGCATTTTTTGCTAATTTATCTGTAAGTTTTCTATACATATCTGCTTCTTCAGGTGTTAACACAGCTGTGGTATTTCCTGATGAATCTACAGGCTGTTCTTTCTTTTGCTGGGGTGCTAAAATGAATAATGCACTGTTTTCATTAAAGAGCATTCCAACAAGAAGAATAACAGCTAAACTCAACCAGAATGCAACAAAAATATTACGTGTTGCAATGAAAATTACAGTAAAGATCAATAAACGTCTCACCCATGGATTCTGAAAGAATTTCTCTTGCCCTTTTGTAACTTCCATAGCAAGAAAACGACCTCCAAGATTCATAAATAACATCATTAAACCGATAAAATAAGGATTGGTATTAAAACCTGCTATAAGAACTTCTATTGGATTTAGTGCTTCTGCAGCAACGGGTGCTGCTGCCATAGCAGCCGTTGAAACATTCATCTATCTGAATCCAGGATTAGTTTTTGCGAACAGGATCAAGTAAGTACTGAAGATCCATAAAATAAAAGAAAACTGTAAAGAAAACCATTACTGCCACACGAGGGCACCAATAGGTTGAAATAATCAAGAATAATACCATAAAGGCTCTCCAAATTGGATACATGTATAATGAAATTAAAGAAGAAGGGTATAATGCTTTCAGATTAGAGCCATAATAAACATTCCACGCAAAAAAGAATACTGTTGCTATGAGACGTGAAACGCCATCTATTTTATTTCCGGGACGTAAGATACTTTCCCATTCAATCATCCTCTCTACATAATGCTACTATTCTGCCCACGACTGTCTTGTACAGAAGTATTCTTTGATTCCATTTCTTCATTTCTATCCTGTACTGCAAGTGTGTTTACACGATCATCAATAATTCCAATGGGATTTTCGTTTAACACTTGCTCAACCCACCATTTCTTTTTATCCTCCACGAGTTTAATACTGAAATCATCGGACGTGAATCCTTCTTTGAGGTTCCGGGAACTTTTTGTGATGAGTAAAAGTACAAAGAGAGCAACTAACAATCCTGTTGTCCATGAATATAGTTCAGTGATAAAGAGAACTCCACCAAATAAGAAAAGGCGGCCAATTGTGGAGGAGAGAGCCTCACGTATACCAAATGGAATCTGATCTACGAAGACTATACCAAGAAGCAAGAGCACAAAGAGTGCAAGATGAATTTGCAATGAGACTTTTGTAAGGAGATCTGAAACAATTGTACGAAAACCACCTTGTAAAACCGGAAGTTGTGGAGGTGTTTGGGTCTGCATCTCTTTTTGTATTTGAATTTCTAACTAGCAAATAAGAGTCAATGGACTTCTGTCTTTTAGATGAAGTATATCCAGATTGGACCAAAAAAATTGGTTCCAATGAAGTCAAAAATGAAACACCCACTGAAAAGGCAAAGAAAGAACATAAGAAACGTGCAAAAAAGTGTAAAGATCCTGCTTTGAAGTATCTTGATCCTGATTACAAGTTTGAGGATGTTGATCCTGATCGGCAGTTCTTTTCAAAAGGATGGGATGTTCTTCCTATGAATCCAAGAACGGGTATAGTTGAAGCCCGTCCGTTTGGTACTGAAGAGGATACACAGGAAACAAAGGAGGGATTTCAGTCAGATCAAACTTCACAAATTCCTCAAGTTCCCGGTCCCAATTCCAAGTATACGAACAAACTTCCTAAATATTTCACTGACGGTGGAGATGATGATACTACTGAAGGATTTCAGAGTACTATTAATGTAATTGGTGATGATCCTGCTTATAGATTTGCTCCTTCTGGAATTCTTGAAGAGATTAATGGTGCTGTAGAATCAGCAAAAGAACGTCTTTCTAAATCACTTCCCTATCCTTCTTTAACAGATGTTTGGAAACCATTGACACCTGCAGGTGCACCCACAGCCAATTTTCACGCCCTTCCTCCTCCTAGCGGTGTCTATCCTACACCAGGCCAACGCCCAACCTATGCAGAAGCAGACGATTTGAAAAAGAAAATGGATTTGATTTTTGAGAGATTAGATACTCTTGAGAAAAGAAGATCTGAAAATTCTCAGAAAGACATACTTGTCTTTGTGGGAAGTGGGTTAGTCTTCTTGTTAAGTTTGGATTTACTTACTCGCAAGTAAATTACGAGTAAAGACTCGCAAGTAAATTACGAGTAAAGACTCGCAAGTAAA
>JACCDG010379323.1_pt1 | contig 44664 bp, 54 predicted proteins | sample 7442471 | NCBI WGS metagenome assembly JACCDG01 (sample SAMN15323444, study PRJNA562643) | freshwater metagenome | isolation source: river surface water | place: USA:Blue River Watershed | collected 2017-08-17
TACTGCTTCGCCGAAATCCCCGGCTTCAGCAAAATCTTCAGCTACACCGGCAACGGGAGTGCTAACGGGCCGTTCGTGAATTGTGGGTTCAAGCCGAAGTATGTGTTGGTGAAGTGTTCAAGCTCTACCGGAACGTGGCGCATCTATGACGCCTCTCGTCCGGGCTATAACGTGATTGGCGGGACACTACAGGCCGAATCATCTGGTGTGGAAACCACAGCAGCGGAAGTGGATTTCACAGCAACCGGCTTTAAGTTGCGGGTAGCAACTGACCCGAATACAGCACAAACCTACATCGGAATCGCTTTCGCAGATGTTCCAGCGAAATATTCTCTAGCAAGATAACTTTTTCATAAGGAGATAACAAAATGGCAACTTTCTGGATCGATCGTAGCGGTAAGCGTTTCAACCCTTTCGCTTCACATACTGTGAATGGTACTAACTATACAGGTAATATTCTCAATTACCCAGAAGCTATGGCATATCTAGGAGTTAGAGAAATCGAGGAGCCTGCTCCTCCATCTGATTACGCAGATCATCTGTACTATCGTACCTCTCAAGATGATGCTCCGTATGTAATCTATACACGCAAACCTCAAGAACAAATCGAGGCTTATCTTATAGCTCAGTTCGAAACTGCATTAGATAATCATCTGGATTCTGTTGCCCGTGAGCGTAAGTACGATGATCGTAAATCAGCAGCTCTTCGCGCAGGAATGATCGGTTCCCCGTTTCATTCAGAAGGACTCCGCTTCGGTATTTGGATGGATTCATGTAATCTGTTTGCATACCAGTACCTGGAAGAAGTAAAAGCTGGTACTCGCGAAATGCCTACAGTTGAACAATTTATCGCATCACTTCCTCAATTCTCTTGGACTGAGTAACTACTATGGATAAAGGCGATCTCTTACTGATTGTGAATGTCCTTCTTGGTGTTGTAGCCTTTTTCGGTGCAATGGTTGGAAGGAATCTTACAAACGCGATTGACGAGCTTAAAAAGACAGATCTCGAGTTGATGAACAAATTTGATAAGTATGTTCGTCGTGACGATCTAGAAGATATTAAACGTCAATTAGCTGGCATATTTGCTCGCCTTGATGATATCAGAGATTCACTTGGCGGTAAAGTAAGTCGCGAAGAGTGCGCCTCATATAGGAGAGATGGACATGGTAAGTAAAGTTAAGGGCTCTGCATTTGATTTCGGAGATCAAGGTTGTTTCTATTCTGTAGTGGATTTTGGTGCTCGTATCACCTACACTGCGGGGCAGAATGCAACTCATATCACAACAGCATTAAATACAATCAAAAATGCAGGTGGTGGTGTTCTTCTTATTCCCCACGGAATTGCACACTCGTTTAATCCTGCCGCTGATTTTCCTGTAACTGCTAATCCACTGATGGTGTGGATTCTTACAGGTAACTCATTTATTCTGTACTCTAATCAAACCATTACTGGAGATTTCGGTGATGCGTTTGCTGCTGCATTCCTCACAACCCCTTCTGCAGTCTCATATCGGGTAGTAGATGCAAATCCTTCCACTTACACTTATAAGTTCGAAGTGTATGATAACAGTGGTTCTCCTGTTATCTCTGGATCTTCTTACGATCTTTGCTGGTTCCTGCCTGGCGGAGTTAATCCTGTTATGGCGCTGGCCCGTAATGGATCTAAACTAGGTGCTCTATTCTGCCTAGCAGGTCTTGATGTAACTGGACTCACCGAGGTAGATACACTTCTGGTAACTGGCCCACTTAGGGTAACTAAGAATATTCAAGCACCTACTACTGGCGCCTCTATTCAAATCGCAGATTCAAATAAGATTCTTATTTTGAATCATTCAGCTACTATTGCGACTCTTACAGTTACGCTGCCTCAGAATCCTGTGGATGGGCAGTGTGTAGAAATCTTCTCTCGTAGTATTGTTACCACTCTCACTCTTGCAGCAGGTACTGGCGAAACTATTGAAACTGGTCACACTGTTTCCACCATCGCTGCGTTGGGCTCTCTTGAGTACATCTTTAATTCGAGCGATAACAAATGGTATCGAGTTCGATAGTATACTGCGGTGGATTCAAGTATCAGTTACTGGAGAATTATTCTTGTAAGACTCCAGTAACTGGGATTAAAATCATAGATAGGGAGTTCCATCTTTATGAGGATGGACTTCTTGAAATCTATGCAGGTTTTGCTTGGGATGGTGCATCTGGCCCAACCTTTGATACTAAGAGTAGTATGCGTCCTTCTCTTGTGCATGATGTATTTTGCGTATGTATGAGGGATGGAAGACTAAGCTACTCTGATTGGCAGGACACGGTTAATGAATTATTCCGGCAGCAGTGCATCGAGGACGGCATGTGGGCGTGGCGCGCGAACCTATGGCACGCTGCGGTTGAATTCGCCGATGCAGGAAACCCGAATCAAGGCCCGGATAGAAAGAAACTAAAGGCACCGTAAATGGCTGACTACACTTTTAGAGCTAATCTAACAGCACCCTCTATTCCAACTAATCCTGTCCTATTTGGTAGGAGTGTTGTAATTAAGGATAGAGATCAGAACTATTCTCCTAATCTAGCCTCAAAAGCTGATAGGGATAAAGATGCTGGCATCCCTCAGGTAATGTACGCAGCAAATTGCTTGCCTACAGATTTTGGTTTTAGAAGTGTAGGATTCTTTGGATCTCAGGAGAAGTGTCCAGGCACTCCATATATCGCATTCCCGATCAGATCTACTACAGATTCTGCTACCCTTATTCACACAGAAGATGGTAATCTATTTCGTCTCAAGAAAATAACTGAAGGTCCGGAAGTTCCTGAATTTAGCTATGTAGGTAATTACCAAGGCTCTATTACCTATGCGCACGTAGGAGGTATTACTTATATCTACTTCAGTAATCAAGGAGCCTATAAGTATAATTTCGACACAAAGCTTCTAGAGTATGTAACTTTCTCTGGACTTGAACCTACTGAGGTTATCGGTATTACCTCCACTGGCGGATATCTCCTAGCTTGGAGTAGAGATGCGATTGCTTGGAGTTCCTTGTTAGATGCTACCGATTTTGTACCTTCCCTAGATACTGGTGCGGGGGGCGGCTCAGTAGAGGGAGCTAAGGGAGCTCTTACTGTATGTGTTGCTAACTCATACGGTATCTATATCTTTACGGAGGCTAACTGTGTCTCTGCTCAACTCTCCAACAACGCACGCTATCCTTTCAACTTCCGCGAGATCGTTGGTAGTTCTGGAATTACTAATGTTCAGTTTGTCGGTTACGAAGGTAACCAGAACACTGCATATGCATTTACTTCTGTTGGCTTTGAGCAGATCTCCCACAACGGAGCAAAAAACGTATGGACTGATCTATACGAAAACGCGCTAAATACTCCGATTGTAAATGAGATCTCTCCTCTTGCGTATGCTCCGGGAGAGGATGGTAAGATTAAGGATGCAAAGATCGTAACAGTTGCTACTCGCTATGTGTGCATATCAGTTAAGAATAGAGCTGGCACCTATTATGATCAGATTTGGATTTATGATACTGCTCTAGAACGGTGGGGCAGGATCGTAAAAAATCACTATGAAGTATTCGAGGATGAATATTACAATATCGGTATCATAACCACTGATGGTAGATATCTCACTGTAGATTCTCCTTTTGCCACCCAATATGGGATCAGGCCAGAAGCCGATGTAGGATACCTACTTCTTGGTAGGTATCAATACTCTCGTGCGCGACTCACTGTTATGCAGCAGATCGCGCTAGATAACCTATACACACGTGATCTCTATGATGCATTCGGTAATAAGTATGCAGAGGATGTGTATCCTGAAGTGTATCTGTTAGCTTCTCTAGACGGTAAGACAGGTACGTTTGAGCAAATGGAACACCGTACCACTACTAATGAGTACGCTAAAACTAAGACAGCTATTAACCATACTGTACTAATTAAAGGTTATTTCGATCTAGATAGTATGGTGCTAACTGTCTCACAGGGCGGCGGGAGGTAACTAACTATGAGAGAGTTAAGTTTCAATCTCGGCCTCCCATCTGCAGCTACCTCTAGTATACAAGACCCTGAGGTTTCTGCAGAGATGTATAAGATCTACAATGCTATTAACAATCTAGCATTGAAATTGGATGAATATACTGGAGGACTCACAGTTAGTCCGGCTGATAGACCGTACACTCCTATCTCTCTGGCAAACAGATCTAAGTACGTGAACAGAGGTTACATACTAGCTCCTTCAGCTCTGGCTGCTAAGACTATAGTGAATGTGTATGCGGGAGGAGTCAGAGCTGCATTACACTCTTCTCAACCAGCACACGCTATTGTGTTGGAAGATACTGCAGCAAACGATTACGCACCTATAGCTCTACAAGGCGTGATAGATGGTTTTGTAGGACTTACTGTAGGTGCTCCATACTACCTATCTAGTGGAACACCTGGGGCTATCACAGCTACAGCAGGTACTCAGAAGATAGGTTTTGCACTTACCTCTACTGCACTAGCCTTTGGGTTTCTGATATAGCTATGAAGATCTCCGAACATTTCAGTTACAGTGAACTAACTGTTACCTCCACTGGACTTCCCAACGATCCACCAAATTCTCTACTACCTGCAGCTATGTATACAGCACAGCAGATGGAAGCTGTGAGAGCTGTGTTAGGTAACAAGAGTATCAGAGTTAACAGTTGGTACAGAAGTCCAGCGGTTAATAGGGCTGTCGGAGGTTCACCTAAAGGACAACATCCGAAATGTGAAGCTGTTGATTTTATCTGTCCAGAGTATGGCACCCCTTATCAGGTGTGTCAGAAACTCGCACAGCATAAAGAGAAACTGAAAATAGATCAACTTATCTACGAAGGAACCTGGGTGCATATCAGCTTTGTAAGCCCCCCTAGAGTTCCTCGTCTTGAAGTTCTAACATACATGCTAGACAAATCTTACCAGTCAGGCTTGCACCTGAAACGTGGAGGTAAATAGTAATGACTACTCAAGCACAGCAACCGGGTCAGCAAATGTCTTATCCTCTACAGGGTGAGATGCAACTCGCTAACTGGATCACCAATATGTTCTCCAATAAAGTTGCTAATCCCAACTATACTGGTGCAACTGTTGCTCCGCCGCAGCTGGTGAATCAACTGACTCCGCAGGATCTACAGAATCTCATGACTGAGTTCATGAGAGGTCAAGGCGGATTCCTGCAGAACATGCAACAAGCTAAGCAGAGTGGGTTGTATAATTCCAATACTCAGCGTTTGGTTGCTAACGATATCGCAGCACAGGCAGCGTTAAAAGCCTCACAAGCAAATGTTCCGATTCAGCAGGGTAACGCAGAGCTGATGAATAAGTACTACGCTAAACAAGCTGCTCTGCAGCCTAAGTATATTCCTAAACAAAATCAGGGAGCAGCTCTCGGAGGTCTTGCGATTGCAGGACTTACTAAGCTTCTTCAAGGAAGTCTCGGAGAAGGTAAAAAGAGTTCTGGATCAGGAGTTACCAAGAAAAAAGGGGAAGGTGTTATCGACGAAGCAGGAGCGACCGGCGGTGCTGGTGATATCCTAGAAGCAGCAGCTTCTGAATTCCTCGGAGGAGGACTACAAAGCGGCCTTCTCGGGGAAACTGCTAGTAGTTTCGGTACTGGCTTCAATATCGGAGATGCAGTTAGCGGTGTAGAATTTCCTAGCTTCGATGCAGGCTCTACGCTATCAGGAGTTAATCTGGAAGGTGTAGGATCTGCGGTTTCAGATATAGGTAGTTTCCTAAGTAACATAGATCTGCCTGATTTCGATTTCGATTTCGACTTTCCTGACTTCGATTTCCTCGATATCGGATCTTGGTTCGATTAAGCTAAGGAGAATCTAATGGATATCAGATCTCTATTCAAACTGGATTCTGGAAAGTATTCTCTTAGTAACTCTGCGGGAGCCTTCCGCAGGGTGAAGGAGAATACTAAACCTCTGAGTATTGTAGATCTTATCGGAGATTTGGTAGCCCCTAAAATTCCTTCTAAGGAGGAGCTACCGAAGGTAACTCCAGTAGATGTTGAGGGCATCAATAGTTTTATGTCTGCGTTTGCTCCCTCTAAAGCAGCCTGGGATTCCATCTTTAATCAGCTGGCTGTTCAAGTAGATCCGTATCGTCGCTACGACTCAACTCTCACTACAGCACTACAAGCAGGAAAACCTGTAGGTGATATGAGAGATTGGAAGTATTACACATACGGAACTACTAACTATAATCGACTGCAAGCTTTTAATGCAGCTAATCAGGCTTTCACTCCATACCGCTCCACATACTTAAATGGGATTGGACAGTACAATACAACCTACAAACCTCAGATTGATACATACAATGCTGAGGTAAGTGCTTACAACGCTGCAACTGCTGATGTTAGAAAAGAAGTTGATGAATACCAAGCTGAGGTTTCGCGCAGAGCTTCTGAAGCTAACACAGGTCTTGTCAATCCTAATAGAGTAGACAAAGAAACTTCACAAAAGACTGGGGATATTCTCGCAGACACTGAGTTGTATTCTGAAGGACTCCACAGCATGATGATCGATCGTATCTCTGCTCAGCCTGTGATTGATGAAATGTCTGCCCTGTTCTCGAAAGGATCTAAGTAATGGATCTTGCACAAATTCTGCAAAGTATCTCCTCTTACGCAGCTGGTGTAGGAGGAGTGAAAGAGCAAGTACAAGCTACGCAGCAAGAGAATCAACGTATCCGTCAGGATGCGATTGGTGCTGTTCAGCGTACAGAAGAACTTAAACAAGAGACTGCAGCAATTGACATGCAACAAGCTCTTGAGTACGAAGCTCGTAAGAAAGCTACTGCTGAGACATTCAACGTAGATATTCTGAATCCTGAGAATCGTATTGCCTATCTTGCGCGAGAACAGGCCGCTGCTACTGATGAAGCATTGGCTCGTTCGAAGCGGGCACAGGATCTATTGGATACTAACATCTTCGATGCTCCTCTTACTTATATGATTGAGAGGCCGTTTGCTTATAGGGAATCACAAGCTGCTACTGCATCTGCCGCGAGAGCTAAGATTGCAGGGGATGCGATTGTGAATCTTAACAATCAGACGCAGGAAACACTGCAAACTCAAAAGGCTATCAACAATGAACTTACTCTTGATGAAGTGGCTAAAAGAGCAGAGCTTGCGAAGATTCAAGCAGAAGATGCTGTACGGGCTGCTAAACTTAACTCGAACCAAGCTTACATCAAAGATATCACAGAACTCCAGAAACTCGACGAGGAAGCTCTGAGATGGCATACCGAAGCATTTAAGCTAAAACGACATGACCAAGAATTCCAACTTCGACTCGAAGAAGCTAGAGCCAATAGGGAAGCTAGAGCTAAAGCAGCTAAGGCAGAGAGAGAAAATAAAGAGTACCTCTTTACTAAGTATAATCTTGGTGCTGATCTTGTGGGGCGAGCTAAAGCTGTTGATTTACAAGATTTTGAATCCATGCTTAAGGTCAATAAGAAGCATGTGGTTGAGATCGCTGAGCTAGGAGAATCTGTCTGGATTGATCCACGCGATCCAGCAGGTACTGTTGTTCACGCACAACTTGATGCAACTCCTGGGAAGAGTATCACCAAGCTATCGTATTTCCAAGGTAAACTTCCTCAGAGTGCTGAGAAGGTCAGCAGTATGCTGCGTAATGAAATGTCTGCTGCAGCCGCTGAGCTTAAGAAAACTCAGAGCGGTAAGATTACTCCTGATGATATCGCCGGTAGGATTGATAGGAATCTTCTCGGAGCTGTTGAGCAAGATGGAAAGAATACAAAGCAAATTCCAGGTAAAGCTAATCTAATGCTGAAGAACGCTGAATCTGAGAATGGGGTATATAAGAACATCTATCGTGCTCCTGACGTGAAAGTTATGGCACAGGTTGTCCCTGCTCTCACTCAGCATCCTGGGTGGGATGAAATCATTGTTCCTGCTACTTCCGCTAGCGGCCCTTCTCCAACTGCTGACTCTATGATTAAGCAAGCATCTCTCGCGGTTAAGGAGAAGAAGCTTACTCCTGAAGCGGCTGCTGATTTTATCTCCACATACTTTACATCTGCTATGGATGTGAATATGCGGAATGAGAGGTATAACTTCGTGGGACTTCCCTCCTATAGTTCAGCAGATAAGAGCGGTACTCCTAAGTACTTTGCTCCAGTAACTACTAACTCTCTTCTCGGTGAAACTAAGACCGTTGTAAATGTATCTAGTAAGGAAGAGATTGAGCGTCAACTTCTTAGGACTGTAGTGGATCTCAAGAAGCTTCAACAAGTTTGGGGTGGGAGATAATATATGTTTCGCGGTGATGAAGAAGCGCCTAGCTACATGCTTGCAGCTGATACACATCAGGTTGCAAATGGACAACCGTCTGTATTGGAACCTGCTGCATATGTAGATACTGGGATTGATTTTGGTAAGTTCGCTATCACAGCTACTGCCAGAGCTGTTACTTCCGCATTCAATACTGTACCTGCAGTTGCTAACTGGTTCGGTGCTGATATCTCTGAACTCCAGACAGATCAGATTCTGGAGTCATTCGACTCGAATCTCTCTGCATACTATAATGAGAACCGCGCAACTGTAGATGTTGTTGGTGATGTAGTTGCAATGTTTGTTCCCGGAATGGCGGGAGTTAAAGTACTTAACCATGCGCAGAAAGGTCTCGCAGCTGTTGCTAAAGGCGAGAATATTGGTTCTCGTATTGCGCACAGTTTCGGTATTTTACCTCATCTTGGCAATAAGTACGCTGCTGAAGCTGCTGCTAAAATGGCTAACAGTGGTAATACGTTTAGGCTCCTAGAGGGTAATACCATCAAAGCCTTCGCCGCTAACTACGGACAGGCGGCAATTGAAGCTGCTGCTTTCGAGGTAGCTGCTGCATTTGTGATGGATAACTCTCCGCTGTTTGAGAATCATTCTGTTAAAGATGTTCTCTACAATGCTGCACTTGGTGGCGGTGTTGTAGGTGCAGGTCTTATCGGAACTATCACTGCTGCTCAGACTTATGGACAACTTAAAAGAGCTTCCGATCTTTTCGGAAAAGCACTTGCACCTTTCCGCAGAACTGAAGGGATTGAAGAAGGCGTGGATCCCTATGTCAGACTTCTTGAACTGCGTAACCAAAGATCGCAAGTCCCAGAACTCGGTGAAGGTATTCCATCAACCTTGCCTGAGGATCAGATCAAAGGTTTGATGGCGCAGCAGCAACGTGCACTAGAGAAGCGGCAACGAGATATTAACAACGAGATGCAAACCATCCTTACTCGTATAAGTGGTGGAGATGCAGAAGCAGCATCGGCTCTTGGTAAATCTCTGGATCAGGTTTTTCCTGAATCTTCTTTTGCTACCCTCTTTGGACTTAAGGAAGCTTCCCGTCTAGGCTCTGTCACTAAACTAGAGATGGAAGCTATCGCTGCAGCTAAGGCTGGTAAGGAAACTGATATTGCAGTTAAGTATGTGGATCTTGCCACAGGCGCAGTTGCGCATACTCCTCCGGGAGCTATGAGTCTCGTGGATATGGTGGGTAACACTAAAGAACTGCTGAAGGATGTTGAACGCAGGATTAGTACTCAACCTATCGTCGGTAAGGATTACTCAGTTGTTGGCCAGAATCATCTCGATGTGGAAGCTAGGTATATCGAAGCATTTAGAACTGCTGGTGAGATTGATCCGCGAGTTGCAATTGGACCGCGAGATCTTCCTTATCTTGATGCTGCTGTTAGTTCAGGCCGTGGTGCTAATGTTAATGGCATGTGGTATGATGCCGCATCTCTGCGTGAGTATGTAAAAGAAGTCAAGCGGCGAGAGGCTGATAATCTATCTGATTATCTGGCACTTGATCCTACGATGAACTCCGCAATTGCAGCTAAGCTGCTTAATGTTGATAAGAAAGTGCTGGAAGGATCTGGTTATAAAGGCGATCTTGATACTCATTTCTGGGCTAAGACTGAATTCAGTACTGAGCCTCAGCACCTTAAGGTAGTGTATCAAGCACCTTCTGTAGATGGAAATGTTCTGTCTGGTATGGTTGCTATTAAGCAACTACAACAAGCACAAAAACAGACTAATAAACAAGCTGTTGCTCATACTCTCGGCGAAGATGCTGAGAAGCTTTTCGCTGTAGAGATTACCACTGAAAAAATTCTCGGTGCCTCTACAGCAGGTGGCGGCGCACATGCTGTAGCTGCTGCATCCGGTGAGTATGGTACTCTTGCGTCCACAGTGGAGTATATCGGCAAAGTTGTATCTGAACTTAAACAGAAAGCTCACACACTTATCTCTGATACTCTTACTCCCTCAATGTATGCTGCTTTGCAGAAGCCTGAAGCGATCAACGAGATTGCTGTTGTCAGGCAAGCTGTGCTGCAAACTGGAGAGAAATACGTTCTCAGAGAAGTTGGAGGGGAATTCAAAGTTGTACTGAAACAGGTGGATGAATACGATACTGCTATCCTTGCAGGGAAGCAGAATGTTCCTGAGCCTGTAATCCCTAAAGGAGTTCCCCCTGAGCTGGTAATTAAAACTGAGGAAGCTAAGAAGTTCCTTACCGATCTAACCGAGTGGAATACTACACATCTACAAAAAGAAAGAACTCTCCGTAACGCTACTGGGCGTGGGATGGGTAATTGGGATAATGTTGTCTATTTCCCGCAACCTTCCTCTAAAGAGTTTCCTTACTTCAGTTTTGTTCGCCCTAAGAATCCGTGGGAGGGTGAGCACACTCAAATGATTTGGGCTAGAAGTGCAGAAGAACTTGCTGAACTGGAAGCTAAAATTCCGCATGAGTATACTATTCTGCGCAAGTCTGATACTGATGCTTACTACAAAGCATTGAAGGAGTATGATGCAGACCTAGGAATGAACTCACGTGAGATTATGTCTGAGCTTCAACGTAAGGGCGTAGCTGCTCCGTTCATTCCTGAGACTAATGGACAGACTCTGTTTGAAGATATCCTTTCCCACTACAAACGTGTGAGCGATAAGCAAATTCGTGACGCTGTTTCTCTCAACTACAATGTTCAATTTGAAGAACTGCGTAGGATGGATTCTCAGTATAAAGGTGTGAGGGGATCTAAGAAGCCAGGAGCTGGCGAGGATGTGGGTGTTACTCCCTATGAATCCTACATCAAAACTGCTCTTGATATTCCTAGAAGTTCCTATCTTCCTGTCTGGACTGAACTCAATAATCTTGCAGAGAATACTGTTACTAAAGTGTGGAACTCTGTTAAGGCTACGTGGGGAAAGAAAAAGACTGAGGATGAAATCGCTGCTATCAATCAAGAGTTTGATAAAGCAGGTTTCAGGGGAGTGAAAGATTCCCTTACTGAAATGGTTGCTAATCATCCAGCTGATAAGCGAGTTCTGTCTCAGTGGGTACAGAGTGCTAATGCTCTGTTCAGTACTCTTGTTCTACGCACTGATCCAATGAACGCTCTCAATAACGGAGTTGGCAACCTAGTTCTTACAGGCTCTGAGACTTCGTATCTTACTAGATTGATTGCAGGTAAGGGTGGTCAGGAAGGTGCAGCATTTCTACGAGAGTTGGGTGAGGTAAGGCTTCCTGGCTCTGAGGTTTACGTGCGTAGTCCTGCTAAGCTGATCTCTCGCGCTTACTCTGACTTCTTCTCTTATCTTCGTAATGAGCCGGAAGCTGTGGCACGATTCGGTAAGTACGAAAAAGCTGGGTGGATGCCTAGCATGATGGATCAATTGCGTCAGAGTTTTGATGCGATGACTCTTACTGGTTTGGAGAGCTCCTCTCAAATCTTTGCGAAGATTTCTGCTGCATCTAAAGCTACTGGCGACTTCTTGGAGAAGGCTTCTCTTAACAAATTCGCTGAGACTATGAACCGCTTTGTGGCTGCTCATATTGCGGATGATATCTCTGCTGCCGGCGTTAAATATGCAGGACTCTCTGAGGGAGACGCTCTTACTTTTATCAATACTTTCGTTAACCGTACACAAGGAAACTATATTGCATCGCAGCGGCCACTGATGTTCCAAGGCCCTATTGGTCAAGCTATCTCGCTCTTTATGACTTACCAATTCAATATGCTGCAACACATATTTAGACATTTAAGTAGTGATGGCAATAGGAAACAAGCAGCTATTCTGATGGGACTGCAAACTTCCATCTACGGTATGAATGGCTTGCCTGCATTTAACTTCATGAACCAACACCTTGTTGGAGGAGCATCTGGTAACAGGGAACACAGTGATGTGTATTCTGTAGCTGCTGATGTACCCGGAGTTGGTAACTGGCTGCTGTATGGATCGCTGAGTAATGCTACTGGTCTTGGCTTGTACAGCCGTGGTGATCTTAATCCGCGTCACCTGACTGTGGTGCCTAACTCGATCGCAGATATTCCTTTCATCTCTGGAGCTACTAAGTTTTTTGGCGCTCTTGGCGGTGCTGTTGGAGAAATTGGTGCGGGAGCTAATCCTGCATCTGCTTTCTTGCGTGGTATAGAGCATGCTGGTATCTCTCGTCCGTTGGCAGGTATAGCTCAAGTTATCAACGGGGGTATGAGAGATGACAATATGGTATACTCTACTACCACTAAAGGTAATGTGGTGTATGCACAAGATCTGTACTCTCTTGCCACACTTGGTAGAATTGCAGGAGCAAGGCCGCTAGATGAAGCTGTAACTCGTGATGCTTACTATCGTGTGCAGGTTTATGAGAGTAACGACAGAGCTAAAGTGAATAAGATCGGTGCAGCTATTCGCGATAAAGTGAATGCTGGAGTTGAAATCACTGATGAAGATTACTATAGTTTCATGAGTAGGTATGTATCTGCTGGAGGAGATCAGAAGAACTTTGTGAAGTTCTATCAGCAGAGAGTTAAAGATGCCGGTAAGAATCAGATCGCATCTCTGGTTGAAAAAGGTAACTCTCCTTCCTCTCGCTATATGCAGAACCTCATGAGAAGTCTTGATTCAGATCCTGTTAGTTTGGAGAACTAAGCATGGCAGCCCCACTAGAAACAACCAGGGTAGATAATGCATCATCTACTGTGACGTATATCGGCAAAGCAAGGATTGGTGCAAGTGAAGCTGATCCTGTTTGGAAGATTCAGAAGATGATTACCGATGTGAATGGAGGTCTTAGTATTCTCCATGTCGATGGACAATCTAAATCTAACAGTACGTGGAATGACAGGGCATTGTATGCGTACGCTTAAACTAACTGTGAGGAGTGTGTGATGGATGATTTCTTTCCTAGCTCTGACTCTCTACTCAAGGCATTGCAGAATCCTACAATCAGTCCTGAGCAAGAGCATGTAGAAGAGCAGTCTGACATAGAGGAAGAAACTCCTCTACTGAAAGAGATTCTGTTTGAACTCTCTGGTATCCGGAGAGGTATTGAAAGAATGAATGCAGGAGGTTCGACTCAGAATAATCAACCTCCTGCACCTGATTACAAATCTCAAGTATTGGAGTTCTAAATGGCAAAAGGTAATGTAACCTGCAATGACCTCGTGAAGTTCTTTGCTCACGGAACCGCTCTTCCGTCCTATGGCGCAAACCTAGAAATGCACCTGCACACTGGAGATCCAGGCGATGCTGGTACAGGTTCTACTAATGAATGTACATATACTGGATATGTCCCTAAATTAGTATCGCGTGATATCGCTGGCTTCACTATCTGTGATGCAGATGGTACTCCTAATGCGGCAGGGCGAGCTTTTAAGAACGCTGCTGAAGTAACGTATGATGAATGCACCGGAGTTTCTGATGATGAATTAGTTACGTTCGTGTCGCTTACCGCTCCTGCATCTGATCAGATTCTGTACAAAGGTGCGTTACCTGTTGGTATTCGTGTAACTTATCTGCATACCCCTCGCATTCCGGCCGGAGCTGGAATCTTCAAGGAGCGTTAACATGGCTGAAAGTTTCATCGCATCTCCGCCTGATTCTACAGGCAAGAAACTTCGTACTCGCGATAAAGTTATTGGCGCGAACACTGTGCATGAGCAGGCCGTATTTCAAGCTGCTCTGCCGACGTTCTACGCGCTGGCCGATGCCGTGGCATTCACTGCGAACAAGCACCACATCGCCGTCATGAATGCCGCAGGCAGCGGCAAGATGGTGTCGATCAAGAAGCTGTTTCAGATCAATTTGTCGCTTGGTGCGGTTACTGGCGTAGCGCTCCGCTTTGACATCAAGAGGGCGACCGCTGTTTCTGCCGGTACTGCGATCACGCCGCAATCGTGCGATAGCGACGACACGCTGCCCGCCGGTATTACTGTGGCCACTGGCGCGACCGTCACCGAGGGTGCGCTTCTTTTCCCTTACACCACAAACTCCGACGAACTCACAGCAGCGAATACCGCCGTCGCCAACTTCCTGTCGGCTGGATTCAACTGGATTCCCGAAGGGCCGGAACTCAAGGAGTTGCGTCTGCGCCCGGGCGAAGGATTCACAATCAAGCAGATCACCAGCAGCACGGTCGGTTCGTTCGCCTGGCTGATCGTTTTCACTGTGGATGACGACGTGTAATGCCGCTAGCTCCTCTAATTAACTTATTGTGGTATGGCCCGGCTTCTATCTCTTTTGTTGTAGAGGAGGTAGTTGATCCGCCTCTATTCGACATTCGAGTTGCTGCTCGTATTCCTGAGGTAAGTATAGATGGTGGAGGACAAGAACCCGCGTTGCACGCTACATTGCTTGTAGGTAATGGCTTCGAGATTGAAGCTATCTCCGAAGTAGAACTTGCCCCAATGCGGGGCAGTATTCGTATCAACATTGATATAGATGTTGGTGCTCAGCCTTCTGTGCAGGAGATTGTAGCAGGTGTGCTAGATGCACTTGCAAGTGCGTATAACAAACCAGGAACTATTGGCGCTAAAATAAATTCCTCTGGAGCAGGAGGAGATCCTTGGGCAGATAGTAGAGCATTAACAGTAGCTAAGTTCTTAGGATTGAAGTAATAAGTAATAAGTAACAGAAACAAAAAAGCCCACTTCCTTCTCAGGTTGTGGGCTTTTTCTTTAGTGAGGCATGATAATGATACTGCTCTTATCTTTCAGTTTCCTAACTAGGATATCACACAATTTATCCAGATCATCTGCTGTGTAGTAACCATCCAGTAGAACTCCACAGTAAGCTGCAATCTCTGCTATACGGATTTCAGTTTCATGTGGAGGATGCTTACCTAGCAGCTCGCATAGATCCGGGTGATTCCCAAGCTCTTGATTCAGAGCAATGTATGACTCCGGGAAGTATTCTAGGTACATTGTTGAAATCTCCGACTCCAGTTAAGAAGTGCCTCCGCATGTTGGGCTTGGTATCTTGCGTCCCAGAATGCGTCATGTTTGACAGCACCTTCTACCTCTGCTGCTTTTACATACGGGAATAAATTCTTCAAAGTCCTGTAACAACGAATATCCCAAAAGTTAATAGGGAATTTCATTCCAGCTTTATTATAAGCTTCGCGCAAGATCGGGAAATCGAAGTCTGCTCCGTTAGCCCAACAGTTAATCGGGCCTGGGAACCTACTGATGTAATCAGCGAAGTGTGCGAGTGCGATGGAAATGTGCACAGCTGAGGGAGATTTCCATGCGGCTTCATAAGCTTCTTTACTTTGTTCTGCCCACCACTGGAGTGTTTCTTCGTCATAGGTAAGTCCGATCTCCTTATTGGATTCCGCGAGAATCTGTGCAGAGAAGTAAGCATCAACTCCATGAGGCAGATTTACTGCAAAAGAATCAAAGAAGCAAGCACCGATACTGAGAATACCACAACCAGCACTCTTACCTGTGGTTTCGATATCTACCATTACGTTGTACATACTCATTACTCCTGACAGGATTTGCAAGAAATGTAAGGCTCTGCTCCAGCCTCTGGCTTTGCGCTACTAGCTACTTGATCACCGTTATATGTACCGCGTCGTGCATAAGAGTTATCCAGATCCACGGGCTCATGTCTGTAGAATAGCATCTGTCCGATCTTATCGCCATAACACAATTCAATTTCATGGTAGGTGGTAAGGTTACGCAACTCAAGAGTGAGTACAGAGTTATTCCAACCTGCATCACACCAACCTGCATTAAGATGTTCCAGACCGATGCGAGCCATACTCGATTTAAGTTTGTACTCTGCTGAGATATGGAGAGGTAAATGGAAAATTTCGATACTCTGAGCGAGGATGAATTGACCAGGACTCAGAATGAAACAACCTTTCTCTTTGATGTTGATCTTCTCTACAGAGAGAGCATCACGTTGTTTAAGGGAGAGAACTTTCGGGTGGTATCCTACATGAGATACAGAGTGTCGATTGGATTCGACAAGGATAAATTCACCGAGTCGAATATCAAGAGAAGCAGAATTGACATTCTCAAGTAATGCCCCTTCTACAATTTTATTCTCTACAATCTCATGAATGATTTGGTCATGTGAGAGTATCATGCTACATACTTCCTTTCTAGATTTAACAAAAGAAAATTGATTATGCCACGTACTTTCGCTCTTCCGGTGTAAGAAGTGAGTAATCAACTGTGTTGGAATCTGATGACTCTTCTATCAGTTTCCGCTTTAGTAAGAAACCATTGTTGTGCTGAATGATTTTATCTGCAGCTACTAGATTTTTCAGTATCTCTGCTAGATCAGTTAGCTTCTCTAAATCTGTGTGAAGATTCTTCCATAGATCTTTGAGAGTGAGGATACCGTGAGCAGCATCTAGAATCTGTAGTAGCTTGTGTGCTACATCCGAATGCCTAGCTTTACCAAATGATCCAAGAGCTTGCGGCATCGTGTGTTCTGCATGAGTTAGTATTGTGTTCGCATATATAACATCCTCGTCGGTGAGAGTAGATGAACACCTGCAAGCTGCAACTATAATACACAGCTTTAGTAGATGTGTGAATCTTCTATTGGAATAGGATTCAAATCGAACATCATCCAATCCTTTCCAGCTTTTGTATATGTGATCTAGTAGAGTTTTCGCTGGATCTGTTAGCTTGACTGTTCCGTAACAAGATGATCTGATATTAACTAGATAGTCTAATACAATGCGAGTTTCCTCCGGCGTAGGAGGTTCTGGGAATGTTATCTTCTTTCCAGAAGGTTCGCCATGTACTAGGAGTAACCGTGAAAAGATACCTTGGCCTATGGATTCTACAGGAAAAGCAAGAGAGAATCCTGTTGGTGTATTGCCTGAGAGTATTGAAACTGTGGGATCTGTTATCTCAATGGACTTGGAGTTCTTCACTCTGTTCTGGAAAGATCCGTTGTGATCCCACAAAACTCCGAGTAGCGAAAGGAACTCGATATTCCCATGACCAATGAAGTTATTAAATTCATCAGCTGCTACTAGGATTTCGGCGGGATCTGAGGCGGCACCAAACAAGTTAGCATCTAGTATATCCGATGCTGAATGTTGAGTATCCTCTCCTGCTAGATCCAACAGAAACTTCTCTTTTGTAACTCTATCTGCACATATGTTTGTGTAGCCAGCTTGCTTCATTAACGCTGATGCAATCTTAATTGCAGATGACTTACGAGTTCCTGGAGAACCCATAAGCATTACATAGAGATTCGGATTAACTTTGAAGTGTCCCAATTGAAATGAGAGTCTCCTACCTAACCAAGCACCTACAATACTAAGAGCACTCCAACGGTGGAATGTTGTAGGACACTCAGTATCTTTAGTGTAGATCAGATAGGAGGAGAGAAAATCTTCTCTCATACAAGGTTCCCTTACTGTTTATTTACCCTTAAGTGGGCGGGATGTTTTGATGCGGTAGATACATACTACCTCACCAGTGGTTGTGTTGATGTGAGTTGACTGTAGATCTGTATTGGATGAAGGACACTTGAATTGAGAGTAATCTAGTTTCGAGAGTTTAGAATTCCTGATTATATGTGATTGATACAAGATTGTCAAGGCTAAAATTGGAAGAGATATAAATAAAACTTTCTCAGCTAAGGAAGTTGTGGCGATCATTTCCCTTCCTCCTCCGCTGCGGCGATCATGGCATCAATGATGTCGTCCCAATTCGGGTACGGAGCCTCATTCAGTTTGTCCCAATCACTAACTTGAGATTCGTCACGAAGCCAACGGTACCGTTCCGCGTCTTTCACCATGTCAGGCTGCACGACTGGCGCTGCGTAGAGTGGTACGGTCTCAGCCGCGCCGTAATGCTTAAGGAACACGGAGGCGGTGTTGTCTGCGTCTTGCTTGTAATCATGCAGCTTTGCCGCGATAGCCTTTCCTCCGTGGATACCTCGCGCAAGCCATGCCACCGGCTCCTGCTTCCCCTGAGCCTCAAGCACTGCGGATTCGGCTGCGTTCCATGCGGCTTGCCAGTAGCGCCACGCTCTAGTCACTTCCAAGTCGGCGTAGAACTCAGGGTTGGCAATGCTACGGACAAGATCTTGCTTGTCGTAAAGATCCTCAAACGCTTCCCGACACTTGCTCATTTCCCTTCTCCCTTCTTCGCACGGTGTGCGGCGGCACGTTTTGTAAGCATGTCTGCCATAATCCCCCAGTTTTTATTGTGGCAATGGGCGGAGATATGCTCACACTCCAACGCCCTCGCTTCATGCAGCGCGTCTTGGTTGCACTGGAGGGCGAGGGCGGCGTCTGCTCTGTGATACGCCTCTGCACTCAACTCAAAGCACAACCAACCATCTGCGTCTTGGCACTCATCTGCGTCAACCACTTCGGTAAGTGCCTCCCGCATCTGCTCTATCGTCGCCTGCGCAGCGGCGAGTTCTTCCATGAGCCGTGCGTTCTCTGCTTGCAATTCTAGGTATTTACCGCTAAGTTTATCATACTTCTCTCTACAGTCTTGTAAACTAGTTCTCAAAAGAATTTCTTCTGTTTTCATGTTCATTCTGTTTCACTCCAGTATTTAGCACCCTTACCATCTTTGCCAGCTTTAATCGCAGCAGGTACAACGAAGCTTCTTTCTACTCCATCATACCCTACAATCGTGACTGGTATTTCCATCCTCTTCCTAACTTCTTCTGCTAGGTATTCATGACCTTGTCTGAACTGAAATAGAATGGAGTCATGGATTTGAGCACATAGTTTAAAGTTAGCAGAGTGCTGCGGATGTAATGCTAGTTCATAGAACACAGTCATGAAAGCTTTGTTAAGAGTCATAGCATTTAATGACTGCGGAGGATGTGCTACGTAAGCATTAAGGTCAGACTTATTTTGATCAGGACGACCAAAGCAATACCTAGTCCAACCGGCAGTAGTAGCTTGATAAGGAGCATCATGTACTGCTTTGCTATGGAGTCTTGAGGTTGTCGTGACTTCATGGATAACTCCTTTGTAGAACACTGCCTTAATCTTTGGGTATGCTTTGTGGAACTGTGCGAGGAGATGCTCGGCAACTTGCTTTGAAGTCCATAGTTTCGGAAGCTGTAGTAATCTTTTAGCTTCATATATCTTATCTTCACCCATTGTGTCGATCAAAACACCGGCACCCATATTGTAGTTTGCACCATGATTGACCCTCTTGGCAAGATCACGGAGGGATTTATCTTTAGTTTTTCCTTTAGCATCATCATAGATGCTCTCATAAGGTACTCCAAAGAATGCCGAAGCGTTAACAGAGTGGAAATCCCTTCCGGAAGATACAGCTCTTTGGAGATTTTCGTCTCCCGAAATGTACGCAGTATCTCTTGATTCTGCTTGCTCAAGATCAACTTCAGCGATCTCAAATCCCTCGTCAGCGACGATTGTAGATTTAACCTCGGGGCCGCGTGGGATGTTCTGAATTTGTAATCCACACCAGAAATGGTGCTCTCTACTCGCGCATCTTCCTGTGTCAGTTCCATGAGGATTGATAGCGTATAAGATTCTTCCTTCATATTCTTTTCCTTGTACGAGATAAGTGCTTACAAGTTTGCGCCAACCTCTAATGTCGAGAACCTTGTCGAGTATTCTTTTGTTAAGAAGATGACGCAGTGCTGCTTTGTTTAGATTCTTCTCGTCGGTACTTGGTAGATCTTCACAGCCCAGGATTTTAAGTAGTGCTTTCACCTGAGGGGGACTGTTGGTATTAAAGTTCTTAACACCGATCATAGTATCAAGAGAGGTAGATGCTGCTGCAATCTTTGCTTCCTCTTTCTCCCTTGCTAACGGGAGGCGAGTCATGTCTCGTTTAAGTCCTCGCATCTCACACATATGTGCAGGGAACAGAAGAGGAAACTCCTGAAGGAAGTTTTGTTTCGCCCAATCAGGAGATTTCAGTAACATATAAATTAGCGCTGCTGCTGTTGCATGTGTGTCGAGCGCATTATATTTATAATATTCGTGTAGATCTGATGTCTCAGCAAGATCTTTCCAGTACATGCTATTGCGAACACAGAAGGATTGCAGAAAAGCAAGATCCTTGGGAAGTTCGGCATACCAACAATGGAAGAATGTCGCAGTGTCAAATAGGTAATTGTATGGTACAGCATTGTATCTGGAGAGATAAGCGAGATCGTACTTGCCATTCTGAAAAACTTTCGGAGCAGGTAGTCCATTGAACTTTCTAATCCAAGTTAGGTTGAAGTCTGAGTCACACGGAATTACTACACTGCTAGTGCTAAGATCAGCAAACACAGCAGTATAGCCAACACAACGTATGGCCAGATTCTCTTTGTAGGTTTCGATATCGGTTGCAATAAGACTTGCTCGCTGGAAAGAATCGAACATACCTTGTAGATTTTCGGGGGTTCCGATCCTCCAGTTGAAATTACCAATCTCTGGCCAGTTTCCAGGCTGTAAGAATTTTGAGAGGTAATGACGGAGGAGGAATGAGCCATGTTGCACCTGTACTAAATGAGAGAGAGGATTCACAATCAGGATTTCATATCCATCACGGTGGAAGATAGATCCTGTATAAGAGTCAATTGATGGTTTTTTCTTATCTCCCTGCTTAAAAAGGAGAATAGTTAGCAGAGCTTGAGAAGTAGTGAAGATCTGTTTAATCTCCCGCTTCTCACAATGCTTACGTACTTCTACCCACGTAGTGATAGGTTCGAGTGAGTAAGATACTTGAGCAGAACCTACATGAGACTTGAGTCGCGGGAGATATGAGGCATCATCTGCTGTGCCAAGGAAAAACAGTTTCATTTGAATAGACCTTTTATCAGTAGGTATATAAACACAGATCCGAACACAGCCATTCCTATATCAGAGTATGGGTGAGGCTCTCTTTGATCTTCTACATGCACAACAATAGGTATTGGTTGCTGCATGTATTCTTTATATCCTGCTTGGTTAGTATATTGGATAGAGGGGGTAGGTTCAGCTAACTGATTAGCGTACTTGAGTTCCCGTAGGATCTGTTCCTGCCTCATGTTGTCTAATAGCTTTTCCATTCTGCTCCCTTATCACATAGAGAGTTTATATATTAAAACCTCCTACCCTTATGAGGTAAGAGGTTTGATATCTAGACTCGTAGCTTAGACAATGACTTTCGAAATGTCGGTGTAGCTTTGGGTCTTGTCTTTGTTCTGGCGAACCTTGGTAACGACAGAAACTTCCATACCCTTAGCGCCTTCAACAACTGCACGAAGCGAAGAGACTCCAAGAGCAGCAGCCAACGGCTTGATAACTTGCTTCAGTTTGCCTTGACCGAATTCGTTATCGAGCATGAAGAGAACAGAACCTTCTGCGCCCGGAGCAAGCGGCTGATCCACCCCAGGATTAGCAAGCTCTTCGGTTTCAACTGCTTTCATTTGCAGTTCGAGGCACGGATGTTCGTTCACCGTTTTCTCTTCAAACTGAATCACAACTTTGTGAGTACCTGCAGGATACGTACCGAACTCAGGAAGATCAGCCAGATCATCGAGGTTAGCATCGAGAAGGGATTTGAGCATATCGGACATTTGAGATTTCCTTTATAAAAGAATTGAATTAAAGTGGATTTTGTTGCACAGATTATTTGATATTACCTAGCAGTCTGTCTGCCACTAACTTTGCGTAGCCAACAATGTCATGCCAGCTATCGTGATAGTTAGGATCACCGTTAAGGATACGACCGATCTTGTGAGCGATCATCTCCAAAGCTTCCTTTTGATCTGAGTGAAGTTCATCCCATTTAGGACACATCCTCATATCATCTTTAAGTCGCTGCGAGATTTCAGCATGTGAGATGAACTCTCCATAACGAGAACCGCGTTGCTCAAGAGTTATGTCGATTGATTCAATCGACATGTTATTAGGTAGAGTCTCTAGTTTCGGTAGAGCTGGGTCTGATTTCATACTAACTGTAACTCCTCATAAGTGTCTTACCTGATTTAGAAAACTGCCCGCGTATATAGAAACCTTTAGAGTTAAGGAATCTAATCTTCTGTGCAAAAGTGGTGCTAGTGAAACTGTAGCTAGCTTTCGTCACATCTTTAAGAAAGGAATCTACATGATTACCTTTTGCATCGTATACTTTTACGAGTCTCATTTCTTCTGTACCATTCCTTTCAGCGCATTTAGCGCATTGGTTGCTGGAGTTACTACTTCAAGTGTAGGTTTCTTAAAGATATCTAGTAGCGTTGGTGCATCTTTAGTTTCAAGAGAAATGTCAGTGCGACTGCCGGTAAGTACGTTGTTTGCGTAAGTGGTAGATGAAGCGAAGTTATGCTTCTTGTTTTTAACCTCACAATATACAACGTGATCGAAATACTTTGCTGTGTTGCGAGAGAATGCAGTTGTTCCGCACACTGGTACAAGTTTTTTCTTTCCGTCTTCGAGTTCAGTCTCAACCACGTGTGTAATACATACGATATTAAACCTGGCTTGCTGAACTTGTGAGAGGAACTTATCGAGTAGCTGTCCCTGATTTCGATAGTCAGTCCACTCTGGTTTGTAGGTATCTGATTCATTCTTAGTAAGATGATTCATCGCAGAGTTGGAAAGTTGTGTAAGAGAATCCACAACCACTATATCATTCTCAGTTAGCTCATTGAGACAGATGCGAGTAGTTGGTTTGTTATCCTTCTTACATAAAGCACAACCTACTTTACCATGCTCTTCACAGATTTCTACTGCAACACCTGTGATAACCTTGAGCATTGTCTCGATTGCGATAGGGAATACTTTTGTATCCGGAATCGAGATAAGTTCTACACGCTCTTGCTGATCCTGCGGAAGTTTGAGAAGGGTTTCAAAGCCATTCTCCAAGTCGAAGAAGTGTAGGTTAAATGAGGCAGCAAGACGTGCAGCTAGTTCTGTCTTACCGCTTTTAGGTTCACCGTAGATAAGAACACGGTGAGTCTTAGATAGTTTCTTTTCTGTGAGTTTCATGTCTTAGATTTCCGTTTTAGATAGTTGAGATTCAATCAAATCCTGTAGAGTTAGCTCAATCTGGAACTCTTCTACTTTAGGTTCATCAGGAGGAGGATCTGTTAGAGATTGTGTAGAGAGTGTGCAGAGTCCCAGGTACTTACATTCACGATAGAAATCATAACAGGATTCCCCTCGCATTGGATACACACCTGCTGTCTCATACATCTTGATTACTTCTACATCAAGAAGAAGTTCTCTGATCCAGAGAGCACGTTGCAGGTATGACTTCTCAAACGGGAGAGGATTATATTCGTAATTCTTTGTTGTATATACCAGATATAGAACTTGGTATGAAGATAGTGTGGGGAATAGAACATCCAGAACCACACTGTATCCAATCGCCTGTGCTGAATTCTTGTATGTTGCAGGGTTCAGGTTAGTAGAGGATGTAGTTTTAAGTTCTAAAACTATTACCTCACCAGTTTCTTTGTGTCGTAATACACAATCAACAAAGCCTCTGTATTTGAATCCGTCTGGCAATGTGATACGAAACGAGAGTTCTGTGGCAGGTTTTCCTTCGTGATATACTAGCTCGTACTCTGCCATGTAACCTGCTTGATACATGGTATAGAACTTCTCTACTGCAAACAAAGCTAGATAAAATGACTTGTTTTGCTTCAGATTATCTGCGAAGAGATCGGGTTTCCATTCTTGGAATAAAATAAATTGGATCTGTTCCAGCGATGCACCTTCAAAGCAGAGTTGGATTCCATGTCCTACAATGTGACCAAATGCAAATGTAACTGAGGATTCAGAATCTTCTGGAGCAGCTTCAGCTTGAAGTTTATCTAACTGGAATCTTCTCGGGCACGAATGTAAAGTTAATAGACTTGAGTATGAGAGTTGCTGCAGCCTGTTGTCCATCTGTGTATAACTCCAATGTATAAGATGCAAGGATGGCTTCTTTAACTGGAATGTGTTGTATTAGGTATTCGAATAAAGAAGTATTGAGTGTTCTGTGTGCAGGTAGTACATAAGGATAACCACCTAGCCAATCAGCGAATGTCTTGAATGTTTGAAAGTCTGGTCTCTTTTTATTTCTTATAAGATGTGAGCAGTACCACACAAGACATTGTGTTGCCAGAGTATCAGAGGTCTGCAACACCGATTGACTTGATTGCTTTTCCTTTTTTTCCGGAAGAGATAGAGACTGCAATCGTAGTTTTAGTTTGTGCAGAGAGTCCATTTACAATCACTCCGATTTCTTCCTCACTCAGAAGTGTGACTACTTCAGGATCTTTACGTAGAGTCTGATGAATCTCACGTAAAAGGATTGGCATTGTAGGATGTGCAGATAGGAGAGCATTCTGTAATGATGCGATTGCTTCTTTAACTTGGGTTGCTGTGTCCATTTAATAGGCTCCAATTGATTTATAGTATGGATGGAATTTAATTCCGATTGTGAGTACAGTTCCCTCACTCTTACACCATAGCTTAGGTTTAACATACCGCTCAGAACAGAGCAGCTTATAACCTAAGTCTAAGTTTCTTCTCTTTTTCACTGCCTTGAATATGCGCGCATGTAATGAGAGAGGAGCGACTAAGCGAACCTCACACTCTTTACTTTGTTTTAGTGCATCCCATATTGGTTGATACTGGGATGGTGATTGATGCGACATAGCTGCGCCTATCTTAGTTAGACTGAGACTACCGCCACTATCGCGAAGGTTACGATCCTTCCCTGACCTTTCAGTAGATAGATACTGTTTCACACCAGCTTATTTCAACAGAGAATCGAACTCTGTAATCATCACCAGTTCTGGCAGTAGTCTCATTAATAAGCCCCATATTTCAGAGGCTTATTGTGAAACAACTACATTGTATTACAGAGCTTCGAGGAGAGCAGCTTCATCAACTTGCAGGAGAGCTTCTGCTTTATTGACAAGGAATTCAACACATTCGGCGAAGCTTTCAGCGTTCGGCGAGCTATTGAGATAAATAGCCAGCTGACCTTGCAGCAGTTTGATAACCGGCTTATTAGTCTTAACAGCTTGGAACTTGTTAAGGAAGATCTTGGCAGCATTACCGATCTGCTCGGCAGTCTTACCAGTAACACCCGGCATAACAGCAACATAGTCCTTGCTGAAATCTTCCCAAGTTTCTTTGGGAATACCACGACCCTTGCGTTCTGCTTTCGGCAGATTAGCGATAACTTGCCATGCCAATTGATCTACCGGAACTTCGGTCAGCTTATCATCATCTGCCAGAATTTCACGAGCACGCTGATAAATAACATCAGCAACAGCTTCTTGCAGCAGTTCCAGTTGCTTACCACCAGCTTCCAGAATTGCAATGATACCTTCAACAGAAGGAACAGGAATCTTCTGTTCAATGGTGGGACGCTTGCTTTCCAGGCCAGTAGCTTCATCTTTCACAGAACGGAAAGCAAACTTAACTTCTTTCTCGTCGATGAACTTGTTGAAGTTAGCTTGTACGGTGTCGTTCATTTGGATTACTCCTAATTAGGTTTGAGTTGAGAACTTTTATGACAGAGTTCTCGGTAACTGTTACGCACATGGTACATTGGAAAGGGAGGTGTGTCAAGACCCCTCCCTTTCTATAGTTTAACTATTCTCCCATTAGTTTCCTAGTTAGCTCAGCCTCCTCTTCTGGAGTTAGGTTATCTGAGAGTAGATCCTCCGGAGAAACTCCAAGAGATTCTTCTACACTCATACGTTTAAGTTGATACGCAGGATTGGATAGTCCTGCATTGTATGAGAGGAGAGTTCTTTTAAGAGCTTTCTCTACACTCTTCTTAATACCTGAGCTATCTGGCTCGATCATATCAAGAATGTATGCGATCTGATCTGGAGTTAGATAAGGACGGAGACGAACCTTAGCGGTACTCATAATTATTTCCCTTCACGTGAGGAGAGTTTGCCTTTGAAGTATTCTGCTTTCTCTGCAAGAGTTGTGCCTTTGATCTTCTGATTACGCACACCCTTATCGAAATGATCTGGCTCACAGATTACATACAATTCTTTCTTTGCACGAGTGATTGCAGTGTAGAGTAGCTCTCTTTGCAGCATTGTGTTGTGAGATTGATGTAGAACTACAAATACTCTTTCCCACTCAGAGCCTTGTGACTTATGGACTGTGAGAGCATAAGAAAGAATTAGAGAGTTGATTTCTGATGCAGTATCTAGATCAACTTCTTCTCCGGTATCAATCATTCGGACAGTGATAATATGAGAAGAAGAATTTACTTTATCTTCTCCTGTTGATTCTGCTGCGGCTGCGAGAAAGTTATCAATCTGTTCCAGATCGAAATCATCTGCATCATACTTAGCAGTACCTGCGGTGTCATGTCCCCAATAGTCTAATGTAGTAGATTCTTTCTGAGGACGCTTTCCGAGATAAGTTCCGTTACGTGTAATACGTATAATCTCTGCATCTTCTTTATCGAAGAGGACAAGATCACCAACTGAGAAGTAATGTTTATTGTATCCTGCAATTACTTCCCACACTTCCCTGTTGTGTGCATGTGCAATGTGATTTGCAATATGTTTATTTAGTTCATCTGTTCCACATGATTTATTAAACGGGATAAGTATCTGATCCTCGAATGGATCATACATACCCTCTGTGTATGCAGAAGTAAAGAACTTAGCAACTGTGAGGAGAGCAACATCAGGATGCAGTTTTTTCTTCCAAGGATGCAGAGTTAGTTTTCCTTGTGTCGGATGCTCACGTTCTATACGCTCTGTGAAAGCAGGAAGAGGAATTCCATTGCGGATATCTGTCGCTAGTGCAATGATTGGAGATTCCAGTGCTTGCCGATATACTTGAGTTAGTTCTACTACCGGAAGTTCTAGAAGTTTGAATCCCAGAATTGCACTTCCAAAAACTGGAGGTAACTGTTGAATATCTCCAACAAAGATGAATTGTACTTCGTGTTGAATAGCAGAGCAGAGTTGATCGAATAGTTCGCAAGAGATCATACTGCTTTCATCAAATACGATGCACTTAATTGTTGAAGGCAAAGGATTGACTGCAGAACGAGTTGGCTCGAATCGCATTGTCATCTTATATTTGTCTTGCTCTTCGTCATATACTTCATACTGTACCGGCTGATATTCCAGAAGTTTGTGGAGAGTGATACAGTTATCTTTCAGATCGTCAGACATAGCGCGTCGTAGATTACGAACAGCACGACGAGTGAATGATGTGAGAACAATTCCGGGAGTATTTGGTTTTACATACTTGTGTGAGAGGTTATCAGAAATAACAGGGATTCTGCCGGATTGGAGAAGTGAGAGAACTGCACCTTTCTGGCAAGTAGTTTTACCTGTACCTGCTGCACCGATAAGAACACAAGACTTACCAGAGGATGCAAGATGGATGAACTGAGATTGTTCGGAATTGTATGTGATGTCGATTCCGTACTGATTTGTTGCGTGAGTTACATCGCTTACTTGTGTATGTTGTGTAACAGTGTTGGTGTCGGTGTTCCCCACTTCTTCGGGGAGGATCTGAGCAGAGTTCCTTGCTCTTACTTTCTCCATCAGAGCTTGTAATGCGGGAGATAGTTTCTGATTCTGGTTCATTTCAATACTTCCTTTCCATAGAATTCACAGACTCTGTTATCTTCTACATGTTTACGTTTAACAGAGCAATACTTGTTTCTGTTTCTGTTAGAACAGAATCTACATGAAGCACCTTGCATTTGTAGGTTCTGTATTGTTAGATTTTCTCCTCTAATTCCGAAATTAAATAAAGGGGATACAGTGGAGGAATCTATTGTTTTGTATTTAGAGTAACTCATGCGTACATTTTCCTCCAAATATAGGCAATGTTATTGAGTCCGAAACTTTGGTATGGTTCCCGCAGAGATACGAACCATTCTGAGTTAAGAGGAGCAGATAAGAATTGTCCTCTATTATCTATAGAATTCCATACCACTAGATATTGTTTATCAAACCTAGTGATGGTTCCTGTATATACTCCTTCCTCTAGTTTATGCTGAAGTAGTTCTTTAGTCCAGAGAAGAAGTTTATATGAGCGCAATGCTTCTTGCAATTCTACAGGAATCTGCTTACGTTTGTAGAGTGCATCTCTTAAAGAGGATGCTAGGATTCCTGTAACAGAGTATGCGAGAGCAGGATTAGAGTTACAGATTCGGGACATTTTGATTCTCCGTAGAAGTATTCATAGATTGTGAGAGTTTCCACTTAGTGTGAGCTTTAAGCCACTCAAAACGGGATGGATACTCTCTGATATCTGGTTCTTTTACAGGAGCAGTGTCTATAATAAGCTGTAGATTTGCTTTCTCTACACTATCATCGCTTTGCAATAGGATGAATTTAAGAGAAGATGTAGAAGCATCCCAATCTCCAAGACCTAAGAAATTATTTTGCTTCTCTTTTCCGTTACGAAGAATCTGCATCAATGTGTGAGCATAGATAGAGCCATGAGAGATATTATCCTCACAGTGTTCTATTAGTTCTACTATATCTGCTGTTGGTACAGAGAAAATTGATTCAGAATTAACACACTTACGGATGATTAGTTTCCAGTATTCTGCACAGGAAAGAGTTCCGAATTGTGTTGTCACAGAGAATTGCGGGAAATCTCCTGCAAGTTCCGCCCAGTTTGCTATTTGAGAAGCAAGTTGTACTTCTTTGTAAGGAGATTTAATTAGTTTCTCTAGAGATGCCTCACGACGAAGCAAATCTTGTTGCTCACTCAGTGAGATATATCCTGATTTGAATTCCTCAATACTCTGTTCCCAATTTGCAATCCAATAATGTACATTGGAAAGAGTATTATTTTCGCGTGTAATTGCGATCTGTGAGAGAACAAAATGAGGATGTGTGATCCTGTTTATTGCACCTACTAATTGGATTAAATCTTCCATATTGTTATACACAATGGAAGTTGTGTCAGATGTATAAGTGCAAGGTGTTCTGAATTCTACTTGATTTGTAGAATTGAGAAGGGAGAGAAACAGAAGATAGGAATCAACTTCTGTGAGTTCTCCTGCTGCCCACTTCGGAGTGAGAGAAAGAAGTTTCTTTTGAGGAATAGAGAAACATGGGTGTGAGATTGTTGCAGTGTCTGAGTAGAATGGGAAATGCTCACATTGAAATATGATTCCGGATTTAGAACATAGTGTTTTCATGGTGTTTAGTTTCCTTTCGATTCGTGGATTCTGATAAGATTCTCTAGCCATTTGATACGAGAATCTATTTCGGCTTTATATCCTAGGATATATGTGAGAGTACTCCATTTACAAGCAGGATTCTTTCTATTGTGGTTGTCTATCTTTGCTCTGATTGTTTTTCTGAGCTTTGTTGCGTGAGGCTTCTGTTCTTCTGAAGGATACTGCATTGGAAATGTATTACAAATCCACACACTTCTGTTATCCAGAAGATATTCATCTTTCAGTTCTTCGATAACCTGTTTCAAGAACTCGGAGTATTTAAGCGTAGCCATTTCGATTCCTCTCTTCGATTCTGTTAGTTACTGTAACGTAATCATTTGCACAGCGATAACTTGCCATGCGCCAACAAAATGCTCAGGACTTTGATTTATGTAACATTTCTTCGCAGCCTCGAATGTATCGAATTCATCTACACATTCTCCGTTATGATCTAGCACATAGAATGTATGTGCAAGAGGAACAGGGTTACGATTAGAATACATAACTGCTGTTATGTTGTAGGAATAGTTCTTAGTTTTCACTGCTGAGTTAGGATGTGGCATTTTGTTTATACCTCCGAGATAAAATCAATACAGCAATATGCTGCGAACAGATCATCCAAATCAGCTAACGGCATAACGCTACAGAGCATAGTTCTGTAGGCATTAGTGTTAGCAGCGATGAAATAGGCTGAATGTAATTCTGGGAGAAGTGTGAGCATTTTAGATTTCCTTTAGTATCGCATCATTTAGTTCATCTATCTGTTTTGTGATTTCTTTGTAATCTTTCTTCCATTTATTTAGCTTTAATATATCCTCCTCTGTATGCATAGATGAATTGGAAATAAACACAGATTTAATTCTAATCTGTGTGTCTATGTTACTTCTTTTGACTTGTAATTTCAATTTAAGTTGTTTGAGATTTGAGATCATAGGCAGAATACCTAATAGACCAATAGCAAATTTCATCCTACCCCTTTCCTGAGGGGTTGTCAATCCCCCTCTAATTACTCTACATATCCTATATACTACATACAATATTATATCTGTTCTATGCGTCCATTTTAGACCCCCTCTTTGAAAATAAAATATAAAGTAGTGGGGAGTAAGGTTATATGTGATGTATGGTATATGTAATGTTATATATGGGATATGTGATATGTTAGGTTGTAATATGTGTGTTGTGGGGGGGTCGGATGGGTGGAATGTGTGGATTTGCTATTGGTCTAATGGTCTATTATCCTATTATCCTATTAGGCATTCTGCCTACGTTTCACATTTTCAGTTGGCAACATGGATAGAATAGACCTATTATATTACCAATTGAAAAAGAGAAACCGCCCCATATAGAGGCGGTTCTGTTTGAGTTAGGTCTTACAGGACAATCTCAGCCGTTACAGTGCGATATCATCTACGGATGCGATAGGCGCCTCGTTCAGTTTATCCGACAACTTCTGTACCAGTTGCGATTCTGCATCAAGGTAGGATATCGCCTTAATAACCAATCCCTTTACATGGTCATTAGGGAATGTTGGCTTACGTTCTGCGCCTTTAAGGAAGAATCCCTTATAGTTTCCGGCCAACTCAAGAAACTTATTCCCAACTGCGCCATCCCACAATGCTTGCTTTGCTGCTGCATCATCGCCTAGCAGCACGATTGCTGCTTCCGCATCGCGTTCGAGAATGAGAGCATAGGCAATCGTGTTACGCCATTCCTTGTCGAATGCTTCCGTAATGGTTTCTTTAGTCAATCGGATGTTTTCGGAAGTTTCTGCTGCAATGGAGCACAGCGCCTCAATGGTGCAATCTGCTGCGCTGAATCCCTGACCTGCATCAAATCGCTTCTTTGCTGCTGCTTTAATTAGAGACTCGATCCAGTCGCGCGCTGCACTCATTCCCTTATCACTCTGAATCAGAGTTAGGACAAAGTTATCAGTTACAGCCGGAACAGAAAAGAAATAACCTTTCTTATCCTTATTCTTAAACTTAATAACAGTTTCATTTCCGATAACTGCGGCGGATTCAACAGAATCAGACAATTCAGAGACGGGGCGGATGATATAAGACATGATACAGACTCCAGGAAATAGCCGCGACGGTGCGGCACTACATATAAAGCAGGATTCATGCCAAGCTACAAGTCCCACTACTACGTGACAGGCAAGGGAAACCGGCAAAAATTGCCGGCAAATATTGCCACCATACCGGCAAAAATTGCCGCACTAATCTGGTGCAAATGATCTAGCCAACTTGTCAGACAATATAACAACCTGATAGCCTGATAATCTGTTATCTTCCTACTGTAATTCTGTGTTCATAATTATGGGAGGGGGAGGAGGCTTTTTTGAAAGTTCTGCAGGCTGTTATCTATTAGAGGCTAAAAATTTTTTCTAAACTTTTTTAAAACCAACTCTACCATCCCAGTAAGTAGATGTAAATAGAAACCCCACCATCTCTCACAGCACTTCTATACTATACTCTCCCACATATACATAGCTTGAGAGGTGTGACATGACCGCCCCCACCACTAACTTAGATACTTCAGTTTCTTCTAGAGCGTTAACTCTTCTGGGACAAGGTGTTCCCGCATCTGTAGTTGCTTCCACCTGCGGAGTTACTGAGTCGCGAATCTCTCAGTTAGTAAGTGATCCAGAATTCGCTGCTCAGGTTGCAGAACTACGATTCCATAATTTACAGAAACACTCCGAACGAGACTCGAAATACGATACACTAGAAGATACTCTAATTAAAAGATTAGAAGATCTTCTTCCTTTAATGATGCGCCCAATGGAAGTACTTAAGGCGATTCAGGTAATTAACGCTGCGAAGCGTCGTGGGGCATCTGCGCCAGATTCAATCGTACAACAGCAAACATTTATCAATCTAACCATTCCCACTACTTTAATTCAGAAATTCCAAGTAGCCCAAAACAATCATGTAGTACAAGCAGGTGAGCAAACTCTAATTACAATGCAGAGTGGATCACTGCTTCAGAAGATGAAAGGATCACAAAATGACCCTCCAAAACTTACTGCCTCAGCGGGAACAGAACCCTGAAACCAAACAGGCTCAGGCTCATAAAACTGCGCAATTGATTGCGAAGCAGAAAGAAGCTGCACAGAAGATTCTACTGGGAGCTCTTGCTCACCTAGAATCTTCTTCTTCCACTTCAGAGGAAGTTAGTAAGAAGATATGGATTTAGGATTTACACAACAAGAGATTTCCTCGGTTTCTGCATCTACTCCTGTACCTCCTCAAGCGGAGCAAGTACAGGATGCGGCTTTTTCTACCTCAGAAGTACAAGAACTTGCTAAAGTCTCCTTAGACTTTCTAGCAGGTATGGCTATGCCAACAGTGTTTAAGTATTTCTACCCACCAGTATTTATCTCTGTTTGGGTATGGCTTACATCATATGCCGTTAAAGTGAGAGATTTCTCTCAGTTAGCATTGGGATTGCCGCGCGGGTTCGGGAAAACTACCCTGATCAAACTATTCGTTCTGTATTGTATCCTTTTTACTAATAAGAAATTCATCCTGGTAATTTCTAGTACCGCCACCCTCGCAGAAAATTTTCTCTCCGATGTAGTGGATATGTTAGATGAACCAAACATTAAAAAGGTATTTGGTGACTGGAGACTTGGCTTAGAGAAAGATACACAGAGTATTAAGAAGTTCGGATTTCGTGGACGTAACATTATTCTTGCAGGTCTTGGTGCTGGTACCTCTCTTCGCGGTCTTAACCTAAAGAATGAGCGCCCGGATATTATGGTATTTGAAGATATCCAAACAAGAGAGTGCGCAGATTCCGCGGTGCAATCTGATACTCTTGAGCGTTGGATGATTGGCACAGCTATGAAGGCGAAATCCCCTACAGGGTGCCTTTTCATATTTGTAGCTAATATGTATCCAACTAAACATTCATTACTAAGGAAACTAAAAACAAATTCTTCTTGGACTAAGTTTATTGCCGGAGGAATTTTAGAGGATGGTACCTCTTTGTGGGAAGATCTACAACCTATCGCACAGTTAGAATCTGAGTTTCGTAATGACCTGGAAATGGGTCATCCAGAGATCTTTTACGCAGAAGTACTCAATGATGAGAATGCATCCTCAAATAATCTAATTGATCTATCGCGCCTACCTCCGTTACCTTATCAAGATGGTGATGTATGCCAGGGTAACTTCGTTGTAATAGATCCCTCAGGACAGAAAACAAATTCGGATCACACAGCTATTGGTTATTTCGAAGTATTCGATTCCTATCCTGTACTCAAGACCCTGGTTAACAAAACACTCTCGCCAATGGATACTATTATCCAGGCGCTAGATTTCGCGCTCACCAACAATTGCAGACTTATAGCGATTGAATCAGTTGCGTACCAAGCGTCACTTGCATATTGGTTCCGTTTTGTTTGTCAGCAGAGAGGAATATTCGGAATTGAGTGTGTTGAAATCTATCCTGGTGGATACTCCAAGAATTCCAGGATCATGAACATGCTGCAGTCATATGCAAAAGGTGAGTTGTTTGTGTCTCCCGCAGCAAAGCCAGAAGTGCATCTACAGATTACTCAGTGGAATCCACTTAAGAAGGATAATGTGGATGATGTACTGGATCTTATTTGTTATGCACCTAAAGTACTGGAGATGTTTGGAGAATTTGTAGTATGTAACAATCCGCTGGTACAGCAAGATGGAGATGCAATTGAATTACTTCCAGAAGGTACTAACTGTTGTTTCTAAATTTATATCTGAGGTAGGCGAATGCCTGGAATCTTTGACGCACTTAAGATAATTAGGGAACAGTTTCCTAAATTTACACAAGAGATGGGAGTTCCTTTCTTGGGTAAGGATAAACCATCTTCTGTGATGGATAAGGAAAATTCAAATAGTGAAAAGCATGCGCTTGAAGCTATTCTTGAAGCTGCAGTAACAATGTTACCAGGCGCAGGTATAGTAGGTAAAGCTGCAATCAGGAACCCTAAACTAGCAGGTGCTGGAATCGCAGCTGCAACTCAAGATCCAACTGCTCTAATTAACAATCCTGTCCTTGCATTAGCTGCATCTTCTGGAGATGCAAATGCAGCCATTAGGCCAGGAGGTATCAGTAATATTAACATGACTCACGAGAGTGATGTCGGTAGATTACTTCAAATTCTTACTGGTAGAGGTTCTCTTAGTTCTCCTTCAGTTGCTATATCAAAGAATACTGGTAGTCCTTTCTCTCAAGGTCACTCAGCTACTCTGCTGATTAACCCTGAATCCCATCTATTTGATCCTAGGACAGCACAAGCAAATCAGCTATTTAACCGAGACGCTTATGTAACTAGATGGAAAGGAGTACCTAACAGAGATGCCAGATTATCAGGAGAGGATCTTAGACTTACTGAAGGTTCCATACCTACAGAACAACAAGCCCTTAGTATAATGGGATCTCCAAGATTTAAATCTTTCGCTGAGTATGAAAAATCAGACCTCGGAGCTAAATTACTTATAGACCCTAATACCCTAGAGTTACCTCCAAATACTATCAGCTACAATGCAGCAAACAAAGCTTTAAGAGATGTTGCTAGGTACGATCCAGCACTGGAATCCAAATTGGCTCAGTTTTCTAGAACCGGAGATAGAGATGAAATACAAAAAGTAGTAGATCATCTCAATGGCAGAAAAGATCTTGGTATAGATAAGGTAAATATAAATGAACTTCTGGCTAGAACTCCATCTGGTTACGGAGAATTGAAAGTATTAGGAGAAATCCCAATAACAGACAAAAACATAAAAGCTGCTTTGCTTCCTGGGTATTTGGATAAAGGAGGAAGAGATGCTCTTATTGATATGTTTGACGCAAGAGGAATTCCTTCTGGGGACAATGCAAATACGATACTAATGCGAGCAGGTAGTAATGCAGCGAAGTCTCAGATGTGGCTAAAAGAAAATGCTGTGCTAGATGATATAATGCCAATCTTAACAGCAGGTGAAACTTTTAATAAGCCTGTTGCGGATCAAGTCACTAAAAGAACTAAAGACGCATTAGGTTTTAGGCTTATAGATAACTTGGATCTTAATAAGCATAACATGACATACGACGAACTTGAGCTAGCAGTATTGAACGGTTTTTGGAAATCTGACAGCACTGTAGCAGATGTGTTTAGTCTTATTACTTCGCAGTAGTTAAAACAGGAAGGTAAACAACATGGCATCTAACACTCCAACCATTATCCCACGTAAAGCTCAGGAAGGGATTCTGGAATACAGCAAACTAGCTTATCAGTCACTTTCCGCTCAATGGGATCTTCGCTCTAAACTTCGGGCGATGGATCTTGCATACATGCGGGAAGTTGATAGCTCTAAAGAAAATGCACAAGCTAAGAGAGCTAACACCTACGGGGATCAAAGTAAGTTTCAAAACATTACAGTACCAGTAGTATTGCCTCAGGTGGAAGCAGCAGTTACATATCAAAGTAGTGTGTTCCTAACGGGGCATCCTCTTTTTGCAATCGTAGCTAATCCACAATATATCGACGAAGCTCTCCAGATGGAAACCATCATCGAGGAGCAGAGTATTCGCGGAGGTTGGGTTGGTGAGCTGATTAAATTTTTCCGTAACGGATTTAAGTACAATCTCTCCGCAATTGAGGTTGCGTGGAACGAAGAAGTAACTGCTGCCCTTGACACAGACCTTGCATTCAGTGCAACTCAGGCTAAGCCTAAGGAAGTTATTTGGCGTGGCAATACTCTTAGGAATCTAGATCCATATAATCTTATATTTGATTCGCGCGTAAATCCTGCTTGTATCCCTAAACAAGGTGAATTCGCAGGATACACTGAGCTTATGTCCCGCATAGCTCTAAAAGATTTTGTTAATCGTCTACCGGATAAGATGGTAGATAATGTTGTTCGCGCATTTGAATCTGGCCTAGGTTCTGGTGGATTTGAGTCCTATTATATTCCTACCCTCAACCCGTCTGCTCCAATTGAGAAGAAAAAGTATGGTAGTTTTAATTGGAGTGCATGGGCAGGTATCGCGGATCAACAGAGTAAGATTGCATACAAAGATATGTATGAAGTTACTACTCTATATGCTCGCATTCTCCCCTCAGACTTCGGCCTCAAAGTTCCGCAATCTAACACTCCACAGATCTGGAAATTCATTATTGTTAATGGATCTGTTCTGATCTATGCTGAGCGCCAAACCAATGCACACAATCTTCTTCCTATTTTGTTTGGTCAGCCTCTTGATGATGATCTTGGTTATCAAACCAAATCTCTTGCAGAAAATGCTCTTCCATTTCAGCAGATTACGTCTGCTATGTGGAACTCTGTTATTGCTGCTCGCAGACGTGCGATTTCTGATCGCGGCATTTATGATCCTTCTCGTATTGCAAGTGAGCATATTAACAATGATAATCCTGCTGCCAAAATTCCAGTAAGGCCGTCCGCCTACGGTAAGCCTGTTGCTGAATCTTACTATCCTATCCCATTTCGTGATGATCAGTCTAGCATCCTGATGCAAGAGACAGATCAGATCCTACGAATGGCTGATAAAGTATCTGGGCAGAATCCAGCTCGTCAGGGACAGTTCGTCAAAGGTAATAAGACTCGTGACGAATTCCAGACTGTGATGGGTAATGCGAATGGTAGGGATCAACTTACCGCTATGCACTACGAAGCTCAGGTTCTCACTCCACTGAAAGAGATTCTGAAACTTAATATTCTCCAGTATCAGGGAGGAACTGAACTTTACAACAGGGAGATTCAGCAATCAGTTAAGATTGATCCAGTTAAGCTGCGTAAGGCTGTACTGGAATTCAAAGTTGCGGATGGTCTTGTACCTGCAGATAAGCTGATTAACGCGGATGTGTTGCAGACTTCGATGCAGATGATTGCTACCTCTCCGCAACTATCTTCGCAATATAATGTGGGTCCGCTGTTCTCATATCTTATGAAAACTCAAGGAGCTAGGATCACCGAGTTCGAGAAGAAGCCTGAACAACTGGCGTATGAACAAGCACTACAAGCGTGGCAACAAGCAACTCTTGAAATGGCTAAAGCTGGTGTTCGTGAGTTTCCGCCTCAGCCTCTTCCGCAGCAATTCGGTTATCAGCCTCAAGGTATGAACTCCTCTCCAGTAGAGAATCAGCCAGAAGTTTCACAGCGAGTCAATAATATCACTAACAATATTACCAACGCAGGAGGGGTGTGAGATGTTAGTTAACACCAACTCTAGTTTTGTTAAATTCAATCTTACTAAAGATGAATTTGCAATCGGATGTTGTTTCACTCCAGAACAAAGGGCAGTTATCCAAAACTTAATCGCTGATGCAGCGGAGGAGAAAGTAGCGCTTACATACGACCCACTTAACCCGCTTCAATTCACACAAGTAGAGGCCGAACTACAAGGTAAAATCGGCATCCTGAAGTATCTACTAGAACTGCAATCCACCATTTCTCCTGAGGAGTTATAATATGAGTATCTTTTCCGCTTTGTTTGGTTCTTCGCAACCCGCACCTGCTGCTCCGGCTCCAGTCGCTGCTGCACCTACTCCGGGTAATATTCCTGCGCAACCTTCTCAAGTTCCTGCAGCGACTAATAACACTGATCCGAATGGTGTTGTTCCTGCTGGTACTCCAGAACCTGCGGCCCCGCTGGATACGTTTAAGGACATCTGGCAACCTACTGAAAACAAAGGAGAACCTCAACCGCTTATCAATGTTGATCCGAAATCTCTTGCTGAAGCTGCGAAAAAGACTGACTTCACTAAGATGATTTCTCCTGAACAACTTCAGGCTATCGGTCAAGGCGGTGAAGCTGCTGTAGCTGCATTTGCTCAAGCAATGAATCAAGTTGCACAAGGTGTGTATGCGCAATCTGCCTTTGCAACTACCAAGATTGTAGAGTCCGCAGTTAACAAAGCTCGTGAACAGTTTCAAGCGGAAATACCGAACCACGTTAAGAGGCTTAATGTCTCTGAATCACTCCTCCAAGAAAACCCAGCTTTTTCCCATCCTGCAGCTTCCCCCATTCTTGGCGCTATCCAAGCTCAACTGACTCAGAAGCATCCTAATGCCTCTTCGTCGGAAATTGCTACGATGGCAAAACAGTATCTTGAGCAATTTGCTAATGTTGTCTCCGCTCCGCAAAAAGCTGCGGATCAAAAGAAAGCAGATGCAAATAAGCCGCAAGAAACTGACTGGACTACTTTTCTTTAATCTAGGAGATTTATATGTTTGTTCGTCCGATGGTCTATGAGAAAGGCATTGCTCGTGCCTCTCGTGTTGGCGATGGTATGAGTATGCATCTTGCTCGCAACGTTAATGCAAACGCAGGTGCTCAAACCATTTCTGTTCCGCAAATCCTTGGCGGCCTTGCTGTGTTTACTGGCGCAGCTGGCGGTGTAATTTACACTACCGATACCGCTGCTAACATTCTGGCCGCTATGCCTGATATGGATATTGGCGATACGTTTAGCTTTATTCTTTCGAATACGGCTGCTCAAGTTGCTACTATCGCAGGCGGCTCTGGTGTTACCGCTTCCGGAAACCTCACTGTAAACGCTAGCTTCCGTATCTTCGTTCTGGAGCGTACCGGTGCTGCTACCATGAATCTGTACGGTTTGTAATAGATTCAAATCAAATTCATCTAGGAGAAATCTAAATGGCAACTGGCATCTTTAATACTTCGCAGTTTACGCAAGATCACCAAGCAAAATCGTTTGCTGGTATGATTACGCGTCTTATGCCGAATGGCAGTGCTCCGCTGTTCGGTATGACTTCGATGCTGCAATCGGAGACTGCTGTAGCTATCGAGCATGGCTTCTTCACGAAGACTATGCTGTTCCCGGAAATGACCATTAACGGTGCTATTGCTTCTGGCGCTGTTACTACCTTCACTGTTGTTAGTACTGCTAACATTCTGCCGGGTATGTTGTTCCGTGTTAATAGCACAGGCGAGAACATCATCGTTAATGCTGTGCTCTCTAGCACTCAAATCAGTGTTGGCCGCGGTATTGGTACTGTTGCTGCAGCAGCTATCGCTGATACTGTGAAACTCTTCCAAGTGGGTAATGCCTACGAAGAAGCTTCGCAGCGTCCGGGCGCTCAGCAAGTTCAGCCGGTTCGTATTACTAACCTGACCCAGATTTTCCGTAACACCTGGACTATCTCGGATACGGTTCGTGCTACGCAAGTCATCGCTGGCGAAACTAACATTGCTGAATCGCGTCAAGATTGCGCTGCGTTCCATGCCACTGCGATTGAAACTGCTCTGTTCTTCGGACAGAAGTCGCAAGGCACCCGTAACGGCCAACCATTCCGTACGATGGATGGCTTCCTTAGCATCGTTGGTAACATCAGTTACTATCCTCCGAGCTACGGTTCGGCTAACGTAACTGCTCTGGCAGCTACCACTAACTACACTCAGCTCGAAGCCGCTCTAGATCCGGTGTTTAACCAAGCCACTGATCCAAAGGTTGCTAATGAGCGTGTTCTGTTTGTTGGCGGTACCGCTAAGCGTGTGCTTAACAACATCGGTCGTCTGAATGGTACTTATCAGTTGGTTGATGGTCAGACTTCGTATGGTCTGCAGTTCTCGACTTTCAAGACTGCTCGCGGTACGTTCCGTATGGTTGAGCATCCGCTGTTCAACACCAATAGCACTTGGTCTGCTATGGGGGTTGCAGTTGATCTCTCCACCTTCAAGCTCGCTTACCTTGGAGATCGTAAGACGAAGAACGAAGAGTTTGGTGTCAATGGCGAAGTTGCTGACAACGGTCAAGATGCAGTTGGTGGTACTCTCACCACTGAAATGACTTGTGTAATCAAGAACCCGCCTGCCAACGCTGTTCTTACCAACTTCACTGCTGCAGCTGCTGGCTAATCTAGCCTAGGAAGGTAGAGTGTAGGAACTCTACCTTCCATCTTTCTTTCCCTCTAGGAGCTTTCAAATGAGTACTGAAACCTTTAAGTTGTTCAAATCCCACATTCCGTCGGTTCAATATATTTTCACTAATGGTAAGATTGCTCACTTCAAAGAAGGACGATACGCTACTCGTATCCAAAGCGAGATCGAAGAGCTTACTGCTACTTGCGAAGCTGGTCATCCTACATTCTACATCGACGATTCAGAAGCTGAGACTGATAAAGAGTTTCTCGATCCTCTGAGTGATCTACGTGCCAGGTTTTTCAAAGAATTCCAAGAAGCAGCTGCAGGCAAGGTTGTGAATCCTGGTGACTCTAACAATGCTGCTGTCGGTGAAGGAGCTGGTATTAGCACTTCCGCCGTAGCCGCTAAACTAGCAGCTCTTTCCACCACAGGTAAGAAGTAATCAAGTAATACATTGTAAGGACTTTAAGTCATGGCCTCTTTCACCGAACTCCTTTCTGACGTTTATACTATCACTAACCGTCCCGACTTGGTTGCTGAAACTAAGTTGGCGGTGAAGGCGGCCACCCTTAAAGCCCATCAATCTGATTTCTACTACAAAGATCTATACGAAACAGGTGTGCAGTTCTCGTCAGCAGATTATAATCAGGTTCTCGAGTTTCGTACCCTATTCCCTCGTTTTAGGTCTAATAAGTATATACGTAAGACTGACGCAACTGGCGTACCGGGAGATTTCCTCTCTCTTATTACTCCTGCACTATCGCTAGATCGCTATGGATCCCAACGCGAAGATGTGTATTACGCTGCAGGGGACGTGATTCAAATTAAATCTTCTACTCAGCTTCAGTATATTCTATTTGGTTGTTATCTGAATCCAGATATTACTGAATCTGGTTACAGTAGTTGGGTAGCTTTGGATCACCCGTACTACATTGTATTCGAAGCTGCTGTAACTATCTTCAAAACAATTGGTCAAGACGAAGCTGCAGCTGTGTATACTAAACTCTCAGCTGAGCAGTTAGCGATGCTTAAATCATCTAATATCGAAGTGGAAGGTGTGTAATGACTGCATCTATCTGGACTCCTGGTTCTAATAACATTCCGGCTGTTGATCCTAGATCACAACTGAAGTCTGAAACCTTCACTGCTTCCGAAGGTCAGACTTCATTTACTATCACTCAGTTTACCTATACTCCAGATAACGGAGCTCTCACTGTTTATGTGAATAGAGCTAAAGTTCCTGGAGATGAAGTTACTGAGAGTTCTTCTTCTACTTTCAGCATTCCTGCTTGTGAAGCTGGCGATTTGGTAGAAGTTGTAGGTAACACAGCTATTCAAGATGCCGAAGGTGCTGCTGCTGAAGCTCAAGCTGCTGCCGCCGCTGCTGCTGCTTCTGCTGCTACCGCATCTGCTGCTGCTAGTACCGCTTCCTCATCCGCTGCTACTGCATCTAGCGCTGCTAGTACAGCTAGCGCTGCGGCTGTAACTGCTTCTCAGTTTGTTCCTCTTGACTGGAAAGGTGCTTGGATTACTGGTACCTCCTATGTAATCAATGATGCAGTTAAACAAGATGGTTCATCTTATATCTGCCTTGTTAATCACACTTCTGGTACTTTCGCAACTGATCTCTCTAATAATAGATGGGATCTTATCGCTGAGAAAGGTGCAGCAGGTGCCGGCACTGGTGATATGATCGCGGCAAATAACCTGTCAGATCTTACCAACGCTGCTACTGCTAGAAATAATCTTGGTCTTGGTACTGCTGCAACTACCGCTTCTTCCGCCTATGCAACTGCTGGTCACAACCATGCTGGAGTGTATGAACCTGCTGATGCTACGATTCTTAAATCAGCTAACATCGGTGTTAGTGTGCAGGGTTATGATGTAGATACTGCTAAACTGGATGTTGCACAGGTTTGGACTGCACAACAGACTCCGAAGAACGGTACTTTAGTTGATGGTACTACTATCGATTGGAATGGTAGTACTAATGGACAAGTAGTTTCTGTCACTCTTGGCGGAAACCGTACAATGAATGCACCAACTAATATTGTGCAGTATGCGATGTATATTCTGCGAATTGTCCAGGATGGTACTGGTAGCAGAACTCTAGTATTTAATGCTGCGTATAAATTTGGAACTGCAGGCGCTCCTACACTTACAACTACTGCATCTAAAGTAGATATTCTTGGATTTATTGGCGGAGCTGGTAATACTCTCGAATACACTGGTATTAGGAAGGATGCGGTGTAACTATGTTTGTGCAGAGTATTTTTAATGATGCTGTAAGTGGCGTAGATACCGGCGACATCCCGGCGTCGCTGCGGTTTCGGAGTGCGGCACCGGCGTATTTGAGCCGGACAATAACAACTGACGCAACTTCAACGTATTTTGCAGCAATCAAGCGCGGCAAGTTGGGTGTTATCACTCCGATCTTTGACACGAATATCAAGTTCAACGCAAATGACACGCTTACAGCGTTTGGCCTGACGACTACAGCCGTGTTCCGTGATCCGACCTCGTGGTTGTTTATCCATGTCAGCAACGGCGGCTTATACGTGAACGGGGTTAGCTATGGCGCTGTCACTACTTCATCAATAACAAACCCGCGCATTGGATACGACGGAACGAACTACGCCGATATGTACGTCGCTAGAATCGGTGTCGTCGGCGGATCATCGTCTGCATACACAAACTTCGGCTACCAGAACACCGAAATCAACGAGTGGGTCAGCAAGTCACAATCCGCAGTCAAAGCCGTAGTCGATGCTGGCGGCACGAACAGCTTCATGCTCGACTTCGACAATGCTACCTCGCTCACCACGCTCGGCTACGATAAAAGTAGTAAGGGCAACAACTGGACGCCGAACAACTTCAGCCTGACCGCAGGCACCAGCTACGACAGGATGCTGGACGTGCCGGGGAATTCATTTGCGACGTTGAATCCTTTGCAAGTCTCACTAATGAATGGTGGCACAGCAACGCTCGCAGACGGCAATCTGAAAGCCTCGGATGCGGGTACAAGCTACGGATGCTATGGTGTTGGCTCAATGCCGATAGCGTCTGGCAAATGGTACTGGGAAACCACACTGACAACTGCAGGCGGAGCTTATGCGGCTACGGGCGTTGTGCGTACAGACACCATTGTCTCAGCAGCGACTTATGCTGGATACCAGTACAGCGCAGGCGCTCAGAAGGTGAGTTCAAATGCACCGTTTTCTACGAATGCAGGCACCGCTTACGGCGCGACCTATACGGCTGCTGATGTAATTGGGCATGCGCTTGACCTCGACGCTGGAACGTATGAATTTTTCAAGAATGGGGTTAGTCAAGGAGTAGCATTTACAGGTATTGTTGGAACTTACGCCCTTGCAGTTGGGGACGCCCAGAACGCGACTCAGTACGTCTGGAATATCTGTACAGGTCAAGCACCCCTACACGCCTCCGCAACCTATCACAGCGCCGCTGGTGGCTACTTCCGCTACGCACCGCCTTCTGGCTACAAAGCCCTCTGCCAGCGCAACATGCCTGACCCGGCGATTCTGAGTCCGAAGAAGCATTTTGATGTGGTGTTGCGTAACGGGACCGGTACAACAGGAGGCACTTTCTCCACGGATGTTGATTTAAGCCAAGGCGGACTGTGGATAGAAAAGCCACGAAATCAGGTGGTAGGGTGGTTGTATGCAGACAGCGTTCGCGGCCTTACAAAGTACCTTGATTCTTCAAGTACAGGTGCTGAAGGAACTAACGCAAATTTCTTAACCGCATTTGCCAATGGTAGCTACACACTCGGGACGGGCGACTATGCCGCTACCCACACACTTGTAGATTACATCCTCAAAGCCGGTGGCGCAGCAGTAACGAACAACGCGGGCAGCATCAGTTCGCAGGTCAGCGCGAACGTCGATGCGGGATTCTCGATTGTTACCTACACGGGCAACAGCCTGACCAATCAATCGTTCGGGCACGGACTAGGCAAAGCGCCCTACCTTGTTCTCATTAAGAACCGGGATTTTGGTTCTGGCCCTTATGACTGGATTGTTTATCATGCTGCTTTTGGTGGTACGCAGTTCATGTTTCTTAACTCCACAGCAGCGGCAACAGCATCAATCAATCCGTTCAACAACACTAACCCATCAGCTAGTGTTGTCACAATCGCAGGCAATTCAGCCAATACCTATGTGAACTTCACTGGGGTGAAATACGTCGCCTACTGCTTCGCCGAAATCCCCGGCTTCAGCAAAATCTTCAGCTACACCGGCAACGGGAGTGCTAACGGGCCGTTCGTGAATTGTGGGTTCAAGCCGAAGTATGTGTTGGTGAAGTGTTCAAGCTCTA
>JACCDG010207364.1_pt1 | contig 44601 bp, 40 predicted proteins | sample 7442471 | NCBI WGS metagenome assembly JACCDG01 (sample SAMN15323444, study PRJNA562643) | freshwater metagenome | isolation source: river surface water | place: USA:Blue River Watershed | collected 2017-08-17
CTTCAATAACACGTGTTACCCATGCTCGCTCGACAGGGAGGAAGCCAATCTGTTTAGCATTTTCTTTTGGTCTCGCGATATCTATCTCTTCATGGGCAACATTTAAGTCTCCACAAAATACGACTGCACCATGTTCTTCTTCTAATCTCTTCACATGTTCTAAAAACTTATCGTAATACCTGAGTTTAAATTGAAAGTGGTCTTCGTCTCGACCTCCATTTGGAAAGTACGCGGTAACAAAAGCAAACCCTTCATATATTAGTGTGAGACATCTCCCTTCGGTGTCATACTCATCCTCACCTAAGCCATAGATGACATCTTCTGGTTCTATCTTGGTATACACCGCAACACCTGAGTATCCTTTCCTTTCCTTTGCACTATCAAAATATGAAGTATATCCAGGAGGGGAAGTTATCTCTTCACTTAACTGATCAATCGTTGACTTGGTCTCCTGTATACCAATAATATCTGCATTCAGATTAAAAAGTTCCTGCAATGCTCCCTTTTTGTGTGACGCTCGTATTCCGTTAACATTCCAAGAAATAACTTTCATAAGGTAGAGTATATCAAAAAGCAAACAGGCTCTACGCGAGGAGAGCCTGTGGTCATGAGAACGTGAATTCTTCCTTCAGAAAGGGGAGACTACCGCGTACCTTGCTCCCGAGTCGGTCTGAAGGAGAAGAACATTCGGGTAAGCAGGATTGTGACGGATCACCGTCACGAACCCCTTCGGCCCACCTTCGGGAACATTCATCCGGTGCCCCGTCTTGACCCCGCTGAAATTCTCCACGACGGGATAGGCTCCCGTCTGCTCAGGGTCTTGGGCTTCGCAGCAAAGTATCTGCACCCTTCTCCCTCGAAAGAGCCACCCTTCATCATCTGGGGCGGAAGGGGGTTGATTTTCAGTGATGGTTGACATGTCTATCCTTTCCTATGCCAAGACGGGTGTCTGGCTTCAAAACATAGACTATACTTAGTTTACGAAATGTCAACTATTTTCCAAGTCTTCTTTCTCTCGACTCATAGTCTTTTAGAGCCTCGCGCAGCTCTTTAATGCCAAAATCGGGAAAATGCTTTTCGCTAAAATACCACTCGCTGTAAGCAGACTGTAGTGGCATGAACCCTGAGGTTCTTTTTTCACCACTGGTGCGAATAATTAAATCCAGTTGTGGCACGCCATGTTTAGCAGTATCAAGGAAGTGGTACAGTGTGACACCTTCGGTCTCTGACTTTTTGTATTCATCGCCCGCTCGTAGTAACTCGTCTTCTCCTCCATAGTCAATTGCGAGACACAGCGTAAAGTCATTATAGTTTTTAGTTGCTTCTTCTAGAGCATTGATTCTGTCTAGTATTTCTTTTCCAAGTCTATCTTTTCTTCCTAGATGAACAAACCTACTCTTCTTAATAAGAATGTTATCGCGCAACGTATCTAATCCGAGAGCCATAAGGTTAAAGAGCTGACTTTTTTCTTCGGTGTCACGTTTCCAGTTTTCAGTTGAGAAGGCCCAAACAGTTAAGTACTTTATTCCTGTGTCTTTTACTTCATCGATCAACTCTTCAATTCTTTTATATCCCTCTTTGTGCCCCAAAAAAACAGGGAGCATTTTGGTCTTTGCCCACCTCCTGTTCCCGTCTGGAATAATTGCAATATGCTGTGGAAGCTTTTCAAACTTCATAGAAGTTTTACTATATCACGCTCGTGTATAAAAAGTGAACTCCGCCGGGACAAGCGGCGGAGGTTCTTGGGTGTGGTATACAGCCGCGCCAAAAGCGATCGTCGCTACTTTGGAGCAACAACTCTCGCTATTGCGTGCTTGTACACCATTTGTATCGTGCTTTCCCCCTCGAGAATCAGACAGAAGTCGTCGTGGTAGGTAATCACACCAACAAGTGGGGTGTCGTTGACGAGGAAGACGTCAACCTGGATCTTGTTGGTCTTTACCAGGTCAAGAAAAGCATCCTGAACCTTCTCGTCATTAGGCGCTTGGTCTTCAACACCAAACACGAAAGGACGGCTCGGAACAATGCACGCGACAGCACTCTTGTACACCAGGAGCTTTGCGCTGTTGTGGAGCTCCAGGGTGTACTGATCGAATAAGCTGATGGTGCCGTTTAACCTGATGCCGTTCACCAGGTAAATGCCCACAGGAATAGCCTGCGCGCGAAGGGTTTTCAGAAATGGCCCTTGAAGGAACTGGGCGCGGTTGGAGTTCATGGGGTTCTCCCAAGTAATGAAATGCTTAGCCGGCCGGCCTTGCTAAAAACACACTACGACTTTTGCAGAACTGTGTCAAAATCTACTCTGACCTCTTCTTGTGGAACTTCTCATACTGGTCCCGAAGGAACTTGTTGGTCACGTTCGTATAGATCTGTGTCGTCGCAATCGATGAGTGACCTAGCATGAGCTGCACCGTACGAAGATCTGCACCGTTATAGAGAAGGTCTGTTGCAAAGGAGTGGCGAAGCACGTGAGGGGTGCACTTTTTAGCAATACCAGCACGCTCAGCATATTTGTTAACAATCCGCTCGACTGACCTTGGAGTGAGTCTCACTGACTCTTCCTTTACCATACGAGAATGTGCGCGAGGGGAGTGGTCGATGAACATTGCCTCGTCAATGTCAACACGTTGTGAGAGATACTTCTTAACGGCTAACATTGCAGAGCCAGAAATAAACACTACGCGGATCTTTCCACCTTTTCCGCGCACAGATATTTCACCAGTGTGCAAATCTAGATCTCTGTTGAGTGAACACAGCTCAGAGACACGAAGCCCAGTTGAGAAAAAGAGTTCGAGGACGGCTTTGTCTCTCGCACCAGAAAGTGTACTAACGTCCGGCGCTTTCAAAAGCTCATCAAGCTCTCGTTCAGAGATCAGATCAAGCTCTCGTTGTGCAGTCTTGGCTAGTTCTATTTTTTCCGGGTCATAGCCTGCGACTCCTAGCTTACGAATATATTTAAAAAAGGCGCGCAAGGCAATAAGGTGATAGTTCTGTGTCTTTTTATCAAGAGTCTCGACCGCCTGACCTTTCTTGGCCTCTCGTGCAGGAAGGCGATTGAGGTAGACGCGGTACTCGCGCATCATTGCCTCAGTGATCAGGGAAGGGGAGTCAGTCTTAGCAAATTCTAAAAACCTGCTTAGATAGTGATCGTAATTGCGGACAGTAAGCGCAGATCGCCCCTTTTCGATTTCGATGTATTGAAGGAAGTCTTGTTTGAGGGAAAGTAAATTCATAGTTCTTCGCGGAGAAAGTTAGGACGTTAGGCAAAACAGCTAATGAAGAATGCCTTAACGACCAACGTGCCCCCAGTATACGCCAATGTCGCACAATATTGTGTGGAAAAAAACACCAGCTGCTGCCGGTGTGTAAATTATATAGTGCTCCACAAACCGTTAATCAAAGTAGCCATTTGAGATAATGGCCCAGGCACACACCTGATTAACGACTACAACGAAAGCCATCGAAATCAAACCGACTTCAATACACGGACCACAGACAAAGAGGCTGCCACTCCACCATCCATGCATAGCCCCTAGCCAGTAAAAAACCTCCAGTAGCATACTGACAAACACTACTCCGAGAGAAGAGAAGTAGCCAACCACAAAATACTTCACGGTTTTTCCTTTCTTACTGTGAAATGTCAAGAGGAATCTCTGACTCTACAAAAACTCTATCAAAATGTATACAAATGTACCACCAAAAAATGAGAGCCTTGGAAAGGTTTATAAAACAAGGATACTAGGTGCTTATATTGACAAGTATATTGTCAATATATAGTATCTAAACATGGTCATCTTCGATGAAACTGATAGGCAAATACTCGCATGTCTCGGGAAAGCGCCAGCACACTGCTCTTCTATTGCTCGTAGACTTAACTTACCGAGGACAACCGTCGCGTACAGAGCAGAACGTCTAGCAAAACTCCATCGTGTGGAGAAAAAGATTATTGGCAGAAAAACAGTCTGGAGGCTTAGCACAAGGAGAGTTCATAACAAGAACATATTGAAGGAATTCGAAGGGGTAGATTTTATTGAATGCTATAAGGCTCTTTTTACTGTACCCAAAGAATCCATTGTTTACGCAGTGCAGGGAAGTCAGGCAGGGGAAGCGGAACTTAAAAATGTTCCTCACTCCTTCATAACAGAAGCACACACTTACTTCACATCACGCCGCATCGTCATGCGAGGAATTTCTAATAAAAAACTATTCGACACCCTAAGCAACCTCGACGAAGCGCTACTCAAGTCTCACAGGAAAAGACCACAGGCCCTTAAAACGACAAATAGACTTTTTACCTCAGGTGGAGAGCTTTTTGCTACAGAACACTTCATTCTACTAGTTAACCCTGGTGCCAAAAGAGGGGTCGTCATTAAAGACAAAGACATCGTTTCTCTATGTTTTGACACCATGTCACTTCTTTTCTCCCTTTCTGACAAACTAGAAACCGTAAACCTGGACACTATAACCAAAAAATCATAAAGTCTTTATTTATATGGACTTTTATGAGTTTTCTAAAAACTAAAAACGTATAACTAAAAACAGTGGCAAGGGGTTGCATTTTCTAGAAAAGTGTGCTAGAATAGGGGAATAGTCACGTATTTATATGCTTACACCTAGAAAGAAGGCTTCTGCCATCAAAAACACACAGATTCACGCAAAGGACACTGGTTCTCCTGAGGTTCAGGTCTCTATTTTAAGTAAAAGAATTACTGAGCTCACAGCTCACCTAAAGACTCACGCAAAGGACAATCACTCACGTCGTGGACTCATCCAGATGGTTGCAGATCGTAGAACTCACCTTAAGTATCTCGAATCATCTAACAAGAAGCGATACACCGCTCTTGTCACCAAGCTCGGACTTAAGTAAGGTTAGGAACTACATAAGCGACGCCTACGGCGTCGCTTATGTATTAGAATTAAAATGTTCTCCTAACTCACAACCCACAACTTCCTAATCAGGGTTTGCGTGTATACTGACTATATCGTTTCTATTTTTAATATTTAAAGAAGATTGGTTGTTATTTTTTACACAATTGCATCTATTTGCGTTTTGTAATCTCTAGCACCCCATCTCTAACATCTATTCATATGTCTGTCATCAAACACTCATCACAGCGTGTCGCTATTTTTATCGATACACAAAACCTTTATCACTCAGCGAAAAATCTTTATAATTCAAAAGTAAACTTTGGCGCAGTCGTTCAGGCGTCACTCTCCAAGAGAAGCCTTATCCGAGCACTTGCCTACGTCATAACAACAGAAGCAGGGGACGAAACACAGTTCTTCGAAGCTCTCACCAAACTAGGCATCGAAACCAAGACAAAAGATCTCCAAATTTTTTATGGCGGCGCCAAAAAAGGTGACTGGGACGTCGGCATGGCAGTTGACGCTATTCGCATCGCTCCAAAAGTGGACACTGTCGTACTGGCAACAGGGGACGGGGACTTCGAGCCGCTTGTTGTATTTCTCAAGGAACACTTTGGAGTACAGGTTGAAGTCATCTCATTTGGTCGATCTACATCTTCAAAGCTTCGTGCTGTGTGCGAGGACTTTATTGATATGTGCGATCACCCAGAAGACTTTCTTATTGGATACAGGACAAGAAGTGCTCCAAAAAAACAGGCCCCTCGTGTTGCTGCAGGACGCACACGCGCGCCAAAGAAGATAACAACCAACAAACAGCAGGCTCCTTCTCATGCTACTCCTTTGACTAACACATTTTCCGACGAAGATCTTGGGATTTTTAGAAGTGAGGAGTAAATAGTTAGGACGTTACTCATTCTTCGTTAGGAGTTATTTCTAACGAAGAATGCACCAACTTCCTAACCTGCCGTCCACTAGTAACTAATAACTAGTAACTATATACTAGCTCTATGGTCCCAAAAGTAGACACGTTTGCCAGGGATATCTCTGACGAAATTAAACACAAAGAAGCCTCTCTTGCTGACATTGTTACTGCATCAAACGATGTAGGCAATACCGACTCTACTCCGATGGAGAATAAATCTTCACGTATATTTGCGATAGCTATTGTTTTTCTTACAATTGGCATTATGGGTTTGGTTGGTTTTATCTACTACTACTTCGTATCGCTTAGCGAACCGACCACAGTATTTGTAGAGCCAGCACCAAGCGAAACGCAAACAAAAAAAACTTCAAGTCTGAGCTCGCTTTCTGTGTCTCTTAACAGCAACATCGGCATGCACGTCTCTAGTGTCACCAAAAATGCGAACGGGTATGTGCTTGCTCTCTCTTCATATTCTCCTGTTTTTGCATACATGACGAGAAACGAGGCTGACTACATTGAAGAGCTACTTGATGCTGTTAACGGTAAGCAACTAGAAGAGAAGGGTAAGGTAAAGGGAACAACCACTGACGCAACTACCACATCTCAATTTGTAACCAAGGCAACTTCAACCAACAACACACCTGCGAGGGCGACAACAACCGCTACCACTACACAAGTAAGTGTGTCACCTGTCACAGAGACTGCGGATGTCTCTCCGTGGAGCGATGTTACCCTCTCGAACGTTAACATGCGTGTCTATACCAAAGGTGATAAAGCGGTCGTTTATTCCTTCATCTCAACAGAAAAACTAGTCATCGCAAAAACAAAAGAGGATGTCCTCACAATCAAGAATGCTATACTTCGCTAATGAGTGTCGCCACTATTTATAGTGCTCACATTGTCGGATTAGACGCTGAGAAGGTCGCTGTAGAAGTTGACGTCTCTCACGGCCTCTATTCGTTCTCTATTGTTGGACTCCCAGACAAAGCCGTTGATGAAAGCAAAGACCGAGTAATAGCTGCACTAAAAAACTCTAAGCTAAAAAATCCTAAGACCGAAAACCATAAAGTCGTTGTCTCGCTATCTCCGGCTCATGTTAAAAAGGAGGGGACTCACTTTGACGTACCGATCGCCCTTTCTTACCTGGCGGCATCTAAACAAATAACTATACCAAAAAATACTGGCTGGTTCGTTGGTGAACTATCCTTGTCAGGTGACATTGTATCAGTTGGTGGAGTTCTCGCTATCGCAGAAAAAGCAAAGAGGGAGGGTATAACTTCTATATATGTGCCGTACGATAACAAAGAGGAGGCATCACTCGTTGAAGGTATCCACGTCTATCCTTGTAAGAGTTTACTGGAACTTTTTCTCCATTTAGGAGGAACATTAGATGGGGTTGAGGGGCGAGAAATTGAGATATACAAAAGAAGCGAAGAAGACGTAACTAAGAAAAAAATGATTCTTGTTGACTTTGCCTCCATAAAAGGCCAAGAAGTTGCTAAGCGAGCACTCTTAGTTGCTGCAACAGGCGGCCACAACCTTGCTCTCTACGGTCCTCCAGGAACCGGGAAAACCATGCTCGCAAAAGCATTCACCAGTCTTCTCCCTGACCTTAACAAAGAAGATGCTCTTGCGGTAACCAAGATACATTCTGTTGCTAAGAAAAGTGTTACGTTAATAAAGTCTCCTCCATTCAGAAACCCTCACCATACCGCGTCGTATGTTTCAATTGTTGGCGGGGGAGCTACACCTAAACCAGGGGAGGTGACGCTAGCACATAAAGGCGTACTCTTTTTAGACGAGTTCCCTGAGTTTGATAAGAAAGTGATTGAGTCATTGCGAGAGCCACTTGAAGAAGGCCATGTCTCTATTGCGCGAGCCAAGAGCACTCACCTGTTTCCTGCTTCAGTAACACTTGTTGCCGCAATGAACCCGTGTCCGTGTGGATACTACGGCAGTAAAGTCAAAAAGTGTATTTGTTCTCCTCTAGATATCGACAGGTACGCACGGAAACTATCGGGTCCAATCATGGACCGTATCGATATGTGGGTGCCTGTTATGCATATTGACTACGACACACTATCTAATAAGAGCAACGGAGACGCCACTGAACTACTCCAAGAAAAAGTAATCAGAGGTCGACACTTTGCCAAAGCTAGGCAACTACAACTGGGTTCTATGAAAGAAAAACTCAACAAGGATATGTCTTCTGACGAAGTAGAGAGGTTTTCTGGTCTCAGCAAAGACGCTGATTCTGTTCTTAAAATGCTCGCAAGACAATATACCTTGTCACCTCGTTCGTATCATCGTGTTATTCGTCTCGCGAGAACTATCGCTGACTTAAGGCAGTCTGAGATGATTGAAAAGGTGGATATTTTAGAAGCATTTCAATATAGACCGAAGTTATACGGGGACAGGATGTAGCAATAGGACGTTAGGACGTTAGGACGTTAGGACGTTAGGACGTTAGGACGTTAGGACGTTAGGACGTTAGGACGTTAGGACGTTAGGACGTTAGGACGTTAGGACGTTTAAATTATAAACGAAAATTTTTGCACACAAGCACTTTAGATGTATGGCCATATTCTACATCTAAAATACCCCTAACGAAGAACTACCTAACTTTCCTAACTGGGCTCTAGAATGGGTTCTTCGCTCCACGAACTTCAAAGTGAAGGTGCGGTCCGGTAGATCTTCCAGTGTTCCCAACGCCTCCAATGATCTGACCTTGGGCTACGACTTCACCTTGTGACACTGTTACTTCTCGCAAGTGAGCGTAGACCGTTTGGACACCACCGTCGTGTGAAATAATTACCATATTTCCATATCCTCCGTTATAACCACCAACTCGAGCTGCAATCACGCGACCGTTGCCTGACGCAACAACGGGAGTGCCCGGGGTTGCTGCAATGTCAATACCATTATGTCCATGTATCCCTTGTGTCTTTCTACCTCCAACCATAGGGCGAACGAGAAGCCCGCTTGGTGTTGAATTAGCATAAAAATCAAGAATCTTTGGCTTCTTTGGTGAAGCTTTTTTGATAGGCTGAATAACTTCGATTTCCCCGTCTGGAATGATAACAGTATCCCCGACAGCAAGCACACCATCTTCTGCTATACCGTTATATTTTGCAATATCGCCAACGTCAGCTTTATACTTTTTAGCAAGTGTTTTTATTGTGTCTCCTTTTTTGACAGTGTATTTGATTCCAGTAATAGGGAGAATGATGAGGGTGTCTCCTGGTTTAAGCGTCCGAGAGGAGAGGTTGTTCGCCCACATAATGGTGTTCACAGAAACGTTAAAGAGCTTGGCTACATCTTGTATAGTGTCTCCTTTTTTAACTTCGTAAATACTAATCTCGTCTGACGTAGGAAAATCAATATCTTCAGTTGAGATGCGCATTGGCCCAGAAACTGCCCTTAGCGCACTTGCATCTTCCTCTAACTCTTCGGCAGAAGAGGCCGTTGTTGCAGACTCAACAACATTCGGCTTAAAAAGGGCCATGGTCTGTGTGGTTGACTCAGCAAGGTTATCATCTTCTTCTTTTTGTATAAAAATTGACTTCACTCTTTCTGTGAATGAAGACACACCACCCCAGGCACGGGCAGGGGTTGGCGTTGCTGCAAAAATCGTCAGGAGTGATATGACGAGGAGAACTGCGGCGTTCTTATTCTGTTGTAATGTATCGTTCACGATAAAGAAAAGAAAGGAAGAGAGCTTGACACTAATGTATAATCAATGTCTAATATGTCTCTTCCTGGCTACCTGTGTATACTAGCAAAAAAGAGAGGGTCAAACAAGGACAAACCAGCTATTTTTTTGTGGAGAAGTGTACCAAAAGTCTTGTAAATTAAAGTATACTTGTTAGTACGTATGCAAGATGCAAACAGCCCACAAGATGGGATTCCTTCATCTCCGGAAGACGCAGCTGCGCTAAACGACAACGGGCCGGGGATTTTTCGACCTGCTCGTACTTTGCAGAAGGATGGCGAATTCGATGTCTACGGCCGTCTAACAACCAGAAACCCTGCGCTTAGAAGGCAGGTAGACGGAATACAAAGAGTTGAAAATAGTAGGAAACTTTTAAGCAAAGAGGAGGAGATACGTCTCTCAACACAAATTGACTTCCTTATACAAAAAGCAAACGAGCTCCTCGAGCTGAGGCTTAAATTAGACGACTCACATGGGGAGGACGCACTTAGGTCTTCTTTTGAGGAGATTACTGAGGAACTCAAAGATGCGAAGGTTGCACTTTTATCTCCAAGACTTAACCAGGAAACGCTTGATCAAATAAAAGACTCACTAAAGTCAAGAGAAGAGGACCTTAATAGGCACCTTGAGGCGCACCATGAAACAGTGGCAAAGGCCATCACCAGTAGGGAAGACGAATTAGCTGAGGCCACGAAAAAAGCAGAAAGTGCAGAAATTATTGCCGCTACAGCTAAATTAGACCTAGAAAAGGTAACCAAGGAGGTAGAAAATACTGCCGCTGCTGCAAAAGCAGAGTTAGAAAAGGTTGCCTTTGTTGCAAACCTTCGAAGGCAGTATGACAAGCTGGCGAGTGACATCAACACTTTAAGAACTACCACACTGCCCATCTCTGACAAAGACAGCATCATTCAGGAATATGATTCTTTTTCCTTTTTAGATATTGAGGACTCTCCTTCGATTGCCAACCTACAGACTGCATATGACCGTTTACCAGAAATAGAAAGCCTTGTAAGTGCTGCTATTTCTGAGCTTAATAACTTGAAAAAAGAAGAAGAGAGAACAAAAAACCGCCTTAAGATAGAGGTAGCAATGGCCATAACCAATTCTGACAACAAAAGGCTTGAGGTTGCTTCTCTTCTAAGTAACGAAGCAACGCTCCCAGAAAAAACCCCTACTGAAGCACTGATAGTGGAAATTGACACTTTGGGGAGAACACTCCTGTCTGACGATGTAACACAGTCACAAATAACGGAGTTCAACCAAAAGCTTTTAGAGCTTGATGCGCAGATAGTGACCCTAAAGAGACTGATTGAAGAGGGGTCCGTCGAAAAAATGACAATGGCTCGCCAAGCAGAACAGTTGATAGCGCTTTTTGAGCAAAAGAAGTCAGCTGCAGAGGGCCTTCTTTTAAACCCTATCAACGCCGCAGAGAGCGCAACCACTCGCACCCTTATAGCAGAGACCGAGATCATTAGTGACTCTCTTAAGAGATCAACTGACATCACAAAGGGTGAGGTTGATACTTTTATCGCAAAGATTGTAGAGCTAGAAGACAAGGTTGCGGAACTACAAGCGTCAGTTGACGCTGAAAACTCTAGACAGGAAAGCATGTTCTCTTGGCACGCTGACTGGCCAAAAACAATCAAGCACAGCGAAGGAAAGAAGGCGAACAGGGAAGGCAAAGGTGGCGAAAAAGCTGGGTGGAAAAAAGACAACGTACTTCTTCCCGCTGCAACACAACCGACTTGGAGCAGAGCAAATGACCAAGCTAAGCGCATCTTTGAAAAGTATAACGACGTTCTTCGTAAGGCCAACGAGACGGGGATGCTTGATAGCGTCAAGGAACTAATCGCAGAGAAGGAAGCCATTATAAAAGCACTGTACGCAGAGAAGCCAGAAGACGCACTTATCTTACTTGTAAAACTAGAAAAAGGTGTAGACGTAAACAAGGGGGCTATAGAAAATGCGGCTGAGCTAAAGGACCTTTCTGAAAGATTTAAACAAGCTCTCACCACACTCGACTATCTTAACCCAACACTCACAACACTGGAGAAAACGCTTCTTGATGCAAAGAAACAGGAACTGACCGAAGACCTGGCGAAACTAAACGATGCTGAAACTAAGAAAGAGACTGTGCGATCAAAGGGGCTTCTCAATCTATTTAGAGCAAAGCTAGAAGGACTACTTTTGGCGGTGAGCGAAAAGGAAAAGGAAAATACTAAATCGGTTGGCATTCGACTTTCAGAATTTAGAGACTTTGATACAAAAATAGAAAACCTGAGAGCAACCATCTCGCTGCAACTTAAAGGCTTCCTTTCAGATGAAGCAGTGACTGATTTGAAAAAGAGACTTAGTGATATTGAAAGAGATGCTAAAAAGGTTGCCAGACTAGAGGCAGAAAAGAAACATACCGAGGCCAGAAAGCTTTCTTCTATTGCCAAAGATGATCTTTCGCGTTTGTCGGACGAAGTTAGTCGACACATTAATTTTTGGGCGGAGAGAGAAGCACCAAAACAGAGTGAACGAATAGCGGACGAGCATAAAAAAATTGAAAAGAGGGACGCTTTTGCTAAGAAGTTTTCTGACGCCAAAGGGTATTTCAAAAAACTAAAAGGAGAGCTCGAGACCATGTCGTTCGCTGCTGGTGAAAAAGAGGCTTTTGACAAGAGGTCACAGGAGCTCACAGAGCTCATAGACTCATTTGAGTCAGAAACCGACCAAACAAAAGCAAAAGACATTTCAAATCTCTTCATGGCTATTCTTGGAGAGTTTTCTACATTTGTTATCAACAAAGTTGGCAATCCAGACAGAATCGAAGAAAAGCTACAGTATTTAAGAACAAAACTTGCAGCAACCTCAACAAAATCAGGGAAGAGAGACATAGAAGAGCAGATAGAAGACCTGGTTCACGCTGAGAAAAAAATCGAGGAGCTAGAAAATGCCTATAAGGTCATCAACGGAGGAAGGAGTAAGCGACCAGAAGTCTTGCGCCCAAAGAAGGGGACCGCCACGGTCTCTGCTAAAGTAACAACCCGCGACCCAATAACCAATAAAGCGACGACTGCGTTCCAAGAGATGACCGTTGACCAGTGGAATGCTCAACAAAAAGGAGGCTCTGCTGTAAAAGAGTCCGTTATCGAAGAGAGAAAAAGAAAGACTGAGGAAGATCTACGAAAGAGACACAGGGAAATGTGGGAGCGCGATAAGGAAGGGTACATAAGCCTTTATGCAGGTAGGGTGTGGGGACCAGAGGACAAACTCACTAAAGAAATTGTAGAAGGGTTCTTAAAAGAAAAAGTAGTAGAGGTGCAGGAAAAAATGAATCAGGTCAGTGCTCAAATCATGCGAAGAGGCGAACTGACTAGAATCGCCGAAGGCAGAGAGCTCACAGACGCTGAAATGAATGAGATAACAGGCATTGATGAACTGATCGCGCCTTTTATACAAGAACAGAGGGACCTCACTGAAAGACCATACGAAGAGCAGATGCAAGAACTCAGATCCAAAACTCTTAACGACTCACCTAGAAAGGTGTGGACCTTTGCTTACAATCCATCTCTTGACACAACGGTAGATTGGATAGGTTTTGACAACCGACCACTTACAAAGGAAGAGCGTAAGCGTTTTGTAAAAGGCAAACTTCTTCGCAAAATGGAAGCAATCCGTACAGCAAAAGATAAAATCGCCGGGGTTACAAAGGAAGCAACAGGGGGTGCTGCCACTTCAATTACTAGAGGAGACCTCGGGGAAGGCAATGAGAAGTTGGCAGGGGCTGCATTCCGCGATACCGCAAAAGTCGGCACATCAGGAACTGAAGGGGTAAAGGCGGGTCTGGCTAGAAATGTTGCCGAGCAAGAACTTAGAGACCTAAAAGATGGCACACTTGATGCGATGGCAGATGCCATAGAAAACGGTACCAAACTAGATACGAAAGGGCTCAGTGAGTCAGACAAAGCCTTTAAAAACTTGGTTGACAATGGACTATACCAAGAGCCAGTACAAGCAGTAGAAAAGAGGGTACTTACTCAGGAAGAACAGGAGAGGAGAATGTCGAAGGTAACCAACCTTATCGAAACAGTGAAAAAGTTCGGTAAGGACAACTGGAGAGTTTTTGTTAGCATACTCTTAGCTGGAGCAGGCGGGCTTGGTGCAGCAGGACTTGCAACAGCTGCCACGCTAGACGGAGCACGGAGCACGACAACGCTTGGACAGGTAGCGTCTTGGAAGGACTTTGTTACAAGCGCAGCGACCGACGAGAGAAAGGTTGCCATGCTGATGCAATTCATTAAAGACTTAACAGGATAATATTTATGAACTACGAAGATTTCGTCAACACACACGCTCCTTCTCTACAACTTAAAGACAACAAGGGAATTCTTGATCTGTCTAAAAAAGAAATCTTGGATAATATCAACGTATCTGAACTTTTAAACGGCCCATCTGTTGGTATCTACACTGACCCAAACATACGTGCCGAGCTAAGTGCAATAGTCATGAATCTTCAGAAGGTACACCAGATGATAGAAGATCACCTGGCAGGAAAGCACGAGCACCAGAAGCGTGCCTACGTCTACACCGTAGAGACACTCACTTTCAAGGGACTCTTTGACTATGTTCAGAACTTGGCCACTAGAACAAAATAATCACCTCACACTATGAACGAACAAGAAATTTATAACGAACTGATAAATGACTTTAATCTCAAAAGTCTCCCAGAAGAAGACAGGGAAGAGATGCTTTTTGAAGTTGCTAAGACAATTCACAAACAGTTCTTGCTCGACGTGTATGATGCAATAGGGGAGCAGCAGTTTGATGCGCTACAAGCATCTGCGTCCATGGGAGAAGAGTTTTATAAAACAACCATCAAACACCTTGTCCCCGGCTACGAAACTATTTTCAAAGAAGCCAAGAAAAAGGTGGTGCAAGCTTTTGGCCAGGCATAAGGAGGGGCGTGCTACACTACGTAGCAATGAGCGGACCTGTGCAACTCAACGAGCAACAAAAAGAAGCGGTACTCCACACGGAGGGGCCGCTTCTTATCTTGGCGGGGGCCGGAGCAGGAAAGACTAAGACTATTACCGAGCGCATTGTAGAGATAGTAAAAAGGGGGACTGATCCGCGCGCAATTCTTGCTGTAACTTTTACCAATAAAGCAGCAAAAGAAATGCGTGAGCGCATCATCGGACGACTAGAAGATGAACACGTTATAGAAAAAGATAACCCGTATCATCCAACTCCAATCATCAAGACATTCCACTCCCTGGGAATACTTCTCCTTAGAGAACAATCACACGTGCTTGGCCTCCCAAAATATCCAACAATTTTGGACAGTGCTGACTCGCTATCTATTATCAAGCAGTCGCTCGAGAAGCTTTCTCTTGATCCGAAAGTACATGACCCTTCAAAAATTCGTTCAATTATCTCAAGAGAAAAGAGCGACTTCATATCGGTTGAAAAGTATAGAGAGAAGGTGGCGACTGCTCAAATGGACATCATTGCTTCAGTGTGGAGACTTTACGAAGAGTCACTTCGTGAACAAAAGGCACTAGACTTTGATGATCTTATTGTACGCGCAGTCACCATGCTTGAAGAACACGCAAATGTTCGCCATTACTACCAGGAGCGCTTTAAGTACGTTCACGTTGATGAGTACCAAGATACCAACCAAGCACAGTACGAGTTCGTAAAACTTCTTGTTAACCCTACACGCAACAACATTTGTGTTGTGGGTGACACCGACCAAAATATTTATTCGTGGAGAGGTGCGAACTTGCGTAATATTCTCAACTTTGAAAAAGACTTTACTGGAGCAAAAACTGTTCTTCTTGAGGAAAACTACCGCTCAACTGGAAACATACTAACCCTTGCGAACACTGCGATTAAAAAAAATACAGTACGTCAAGAAAAAAATCTTTTCACGTCTCAAGGTGGAGGTGACAAGGTAGAGGTGACGCCAGCGTGGGACGAATCCTCTGAGGGCGAGTGGGTTGCAAGGAAGTGTAAATCACTTATTGAAGAGGGGGCGGGGGGTGAGAATATAGCAGTACTCTATCGTGCCAACTTCCAGTCCCGCGTTCTTGAAGAGGCATTCTTAAAAGAGGGCGTGACGTACAACCTTCTTGGCACTAAGTTTTTTGAGAGACGAGAGATAAAAGATGTGCTTAGTTACTTGCGCGCGGCGCTGAACCGCAACTCACAGCCTGACCTCAAGCGTGTCTTTGACACTCCAAAGCGAGGGATAGGGAAGGTGACTGTTGCCAAGTTGTTTGCGAACGAACCACTTTCTGGGAGTGCGGCCACCAAAATCCAAACCGTCTTTGACTTTCTCGACAAGTTGGCACTAGCCTTGGAGACTGAGCCTCTCTCTCATGTTATGCAAATGATTATTGTTGATTCTGGCATGGAGCGTGAGATGCTAGAAGGGAGCAGTGAAGACAGAGAGCGCCTTGAGAACGCGCGCGAACTGGTATCTCTTACGATACAATACGACGACAAGATGGGTATCGACATCGTGCAGGAGTTCTTAGAGGAAGCCTCTCTTATGAGCGACCAAGACAACGACGATAAGGAGAAAAAGGGGGTGCGTCTTATGACAATACATGCCAGTAAGGGTCTTGAATTTAAGTACGTCTTTGTAACGGGTCTCGAGCAAGATCTCTTCCCTCATAAAAATATCGGCAATCGTAAGCGAAGCAAGGAGGAAGAAGAGGAAGAACGCAGACTTTTCTATGTAGCCGTTACAAGGGCCAAAGAAAAACTATTCTTATCATACGCGGAGTTGCGTACTATTTTCGGACAAAAACAGATTAATGCGCCGAGTGAGTTTTTAAGTGATGTAAGTGAAGATATCGTAGAGTATAACGACATCTACTACAAGGATCACGGCGGTTCGATTGTCTATATTTAGAAATCGAAAGGTATGCCTCTTACATTTTTTGAAACGTTCTTTACTCTAGAAAACTCACTACTGTTGTTTGTAATCCTTTTCTTTTTACGCTTTCCAGTGTTGTTAGCAGTCGAGAACAAGCTACACGCGTACGAAGTTAAACAAAAGAAAGTATTCTGGGCCGACGCAGCAACTGCGTTTTTTTATACACTAATTATCTTCCCTCTTGCGCTCCAGCTGAGTAATTGGATTCTCACGAGCCCCCTTCACATTCCAAAAGTTGATAGTGTGCCAGTGGCCGTTCGGATATTTTTATATTTTGTTGTTGGGGATTTTTTCCACTACTGGATTCATCGACTCATGCATCTCCAGCTTTTTTGGCGTGTACATATGTGGCATCACTCACCCGCCCATATGAGCTGGCTAGCCGGGTTCCGTGCAACCTTATTTGATGCAATCTTAGTCAACTTTGCCTTTATACTAGCCTGGCCGCTACTTGGAGGGGTTAGTGAGCAGACAAAGCTATTGCTCTTACTGCTTGGAATTCTTGTAAACGATTGGATGCACCTTAACATCCGTCTACATTTTCGTTTTCTTGAGAAGTTTTTTATTACGCCGAGGTATCACCACATACACCACAGCACAGACATGAAGCTTGCTACAAAAAACTTTGCGGCAATCTTTCCAATATGGGACAAGATTTTTGGAACCTACGTAGACCCAAGCGTGGCGCCAAAGGAACTAGCGTTTGGTCTTAGTGAGAAGAGGTCGACACTTCGACTTATAAGCGGAGTATAGTGTATTGCTTCGACCGACTTTTTTTGGTTAAGGAGACCAAAAGTGTTAGAGTGTGACCAAGATGAATACCTCTCCAAAAAAAGAATTTGGTCAAAACTTTTTAACCTCGGTCCCTGCGCGTATAAAAATAGTCGAATCTGGGGACCTTCTTCCATCTGACACAGTTCTTGAAATTGGCCCTGGTAAAGGATTTTTAACTAAAGGGCTTTTGGAAAAGGGTGCAAGCGTTATAGCACTCGAAAAAGACAGGGACCTCCTACCTCTCCTTGCTGATACTTTCTCAAAGGAGGTGTCGTCGGGACAACTTAGACTCACCGAAGGTGATGTCTTAGAATTTGATCCCAGTCTCTACCAACTAGACACTGGCAGGTACAAGCTTATCGCCAACATTCCCTACTATATAACAGGTGCGATCATCTCTCGTTTTCTCTCTGTTGTTGCTCAGCCTTCACTCATGGTAATTCTTATCCAAAAGGAGGTAGCTGAGCGTATTATCGCTCGAGACAAAAAAGAGTCGCTCCTCTCTCTTTCAGTAAAAGTGTACGGCGAACCAAAAATCATCTGCAAGGTTTCTGCGGGAAGCTTTTTCCCTGCACCCAAGGTAGATTCTGCCGTACTCCAGATAAGGAACATCTCTCGCAAAAACTTCAAAAATAGGTACCATGAAGACACCTTCTTTAGACTCATCCACGCAGGCTTTGCTCACAAACGCAAGATGGCTATCTCTGAAATTCAGACAACATTCCCTCTTCACAACATGAGACAGGTTTTTGACGAGCTCGGCATCAGTCAAAAGATAAGAGCTGAGGACATACCTCTTTCTGTTTGGATTAAGCTGTCTTTGTATCTAACCGAACACAAGAGTAAGTAGGTCGAGACAGACACGACCTTGGGTATACATCTTATATTGCAACAAGTGGTACACTTTCTTGATGATGGCCACCTTTTTTGAGATGAGTTACACCCTTATAACCATTCTCCTGCTCGCATTTTTCTTCTACAAATCCTTTCATAAAGGGTGGGGCCGTAGCCAGCAAATACTCTGGTGGATCACTTTTGGTTCTATCTTTAACCTTTACAGTTTATCCTGGCTCTATACTGTCTACCCTCTTATTTGGATGCCTGAGGGGATTCTTCAACTAATTGGCATTGCGCTTCTGCATATCATTATTTCTCTTGCTTCTGGTCTTTGTTTTTTTGTTGTTGGGTATGTCGTCACACTAAATATCAAAAGTGGAGCCAGGCCTTTCTTGGTTGGCCTTTCTCTTGTTGTAGCAGAAATACTACGTTCCTTTATCATCTCACTTCTCTATCTTGGCGACGGAACCACTGTTGACCTACATTTCACAGCAGGAACAATTGGGAATGCGCTTTCCTCTACTCCGCTTGTGGAGCTCGCTTATTACGGAGGAACTTTTGCGCTCACCTTCTTGTGTGGCTATATACTCTACGCTCTCATCTCTCTACCATTAAAGAAATCACTTATTCACTTTGTTGCCGTCTCGGTCATACTATTGCTCACGCACGCGTACGTTCCGCTTAACACACCAAACAAAGACTTAGTTATTGGTCTTATTACAACAGATATTCCGACATCCGAAGGGGAGAACTTAAAAGAAAAGATTAGGGAGAGTAATCAAATGGTCGCCTCTTTTGTTCAAGACGATAAAACTGAGAGGGATATCATCGTCCTTCCTGAAGATACTCGTTTTCTTTCTTCTCTTTCTGAAGAGGCTAGGACGAAGCTACTTAGGCAACATCCAGATACGCTGCTAGTAGATGGCACCAGCATTAGACAGGACGACAACCTGATGAACCTCTCACTTTTTTACCAGACAAAGACAGGCGCCTTAGAGGGGAGGGGTAAGGAGTTACTACTTCCTTTTAACGAGTATATTCCTTACGCCCTTAGTCCAATTTTCCGAGTAATTATAGGCGGACAGTTTGAGTCCTATAAAAAAGATCACACCTATACCCCGATACACTCCCCTAAAACAATTTCTTTTAACGGTGTGCGTGTCGCAACCATTATCTGCTCTGAAATATTGTCTTTTCGAGTCTTGGAAAACATTGGTGACGAACATCCGAGTGTTGTCTTTTACCAGTCGCGACTTAACGTCTTCAACAATAACCCTTGGTTTTTGATGCATTTACGATCATTTAGTAAAGTTGCAGCTGCTCAGTTACGAACCACCATCATTAGCAGTAACAACTACGCACCCTCATATATAATTACAGGCAGGGGTAAAATAGTCGGGGAAGTGGGTCGCTCTACATCATACAATACGGTCTTTGTAAAAACTTCAGGGGAAGTTATCCTCAAAGGAAAGTAATAACTTATGCGGCAAGGGGTATACTTAGGACAAATACTTTATGGAACCCTCAACATCCAGTCGGGCAGTATCTGTTTCTATCATGATGGCGGTACTAGCTCTTTTGGCTGTTGTAATCCCATTTTCTTCAGTTGAGAAGACAAAGCAACCAAGAGCCACTCCACTTATACTACGAACTGATGCAGAAATTGCTCTTCTCAAAGGGGATCGCAACGGTAACCAGACTGAGGACTGGAAGGACATAATCTTAGAAACAATGAGCACGTCAACAAAGGAGCAAGCGTTGCGCGCACCAACAGACGCCGTCACTCTAGAGCGTCTAAAAGACCCGAACAACCTCACTTCTTCTTTTTCCAAAAATATCTATACTGCTTCAGCGTTCATAGCCAAAAATCCAACCATTGGGGAAGAAGAGCAGGCCAACCTAATCTCTGGACTGATTGAGAAGGAATCTTCAAAAATACAACCAAAAGTGTACACCTTGGACGATATCACTGTTTCAAAAGAAGATTCTAATCCTGAAAGAAAAAAATATGGCAACGCTATGGCTCTTCTTTTAAAGAAAGCGGAGGGTTATGACCTTACAAGTGATGACTTGGCACCACTTGCAAAGTATAACGAGACTAAAGATGTTGAAGACTTGACATTTTTTATAAACAAAAGAGACAATGTCCAAAAAATCCTCGAAGGCCTTCTTTCTACTCCTGTTCCACCATCTGCGGCCATATTTCATGTCAATTTAGTTAACGCTGTTAGTCTTTTTGTGCTAACACTTGACGCTTTTGCCGGCACAAAAGAAGACCCAATTAAATCTCTTGCGTTTCTCAACTCTTACGAAGAAACAACCAAAGACCTCTTTATCAAGATAGCGTCAATGCAGGACTACTTCACTCTAGAAAAGGTTTCATTCACAGAAAGTGAACCTGGGTATGTTTTTATTAGTAAAAAGTAGGATACACTTACACCATGAAACGATTCTTTATTGTAATAACTTGTTTGCTCATTGTTGTAAACAGTCAAAAAGTATCCGCAGGTGGTGCAGGTGGTGGGTCACTTGAAGTAACCCAGAACCTAAACAGAATAATTCTCCTCGCTCAAAAAATAAGCAGTCAGGCAACTGCTCTTAACACACAGTACGACATGATCAAGAACACTATTCTTGATCCGATAGCCAACGGTCTCATTGCTGTTTCGCTTCAAACAACATCAGGCAACATAATGTCGTGGGTGAACGGCGGAATGAACGGAAACCCTCTTATTATTTCCAACCCACAACAGTACGTTAAGAATGAAGGATTAAGAGAGGTAAGAAAAGCTCTAGCGACCATTCCTCAAGACGGGGCATTTAGTGGGAGTATTTTTAACTCCCTTATTGGAGCCTATAAAGATACAAGTGTTGCCGAAAGGCTAGGAGAACAGTCAAAATCTGGTCTTCCAACAGAAGTTCAAGAAACAATGTGTACCGATGAAAAGCTTACCTCTTTGGCTAACGAGAGGGCGACCGATAACGACGGAATACTAGACCAAGAAACAGCACTCGTCGAGAAGGAGTATCTTTATGGGTATGCTTGTTCGTGCGACCCACAAAATGACGCTGATTGTGCAGCAAAGTTAATGGATCTCTACGCTCAGAGGCCGTCTTTAGGTGGGTCTCGAGCTTGGCTTAGGCTAACAAGTGGTGACAACGAGTCAGCAAAAGCTATGGCTGCCAGAGATCTGGTGAGTATGGAAGTTGGGAAAGGGAAAGACCTCGCCATGAAAGAGCTTTTTAATGGTCTTGGTACTATTAGTGAAAAAAAATGTGTCAGGGAGGAGACTGATCTGACCGGTGGTACTTTTTGTGCGGAGCAGGCGGTACTCAACCCAGGAAAAGCAGTTCAAAGTGCGTTAGATCTGGCGTCAACCGCTGGACTACAACGCCTCATCAACATCATGGGAGAAGGTTCGCTTAGTTCCATTCTAACTGGTTTTGCTCAGGAATCTTTATTCAAGGGTCTTAACCAAGGACTGGCAGCCATTACGGGTGGTTCTTCAAATATCTCACAGACAACGAACTCATCCACCCCACTCAAGCAAGACCTTGCTAGCGACCCAGATAAAAAGACCGAGTTAGTGAGCACTATAATGAAACAGATAGACTTTCATTCGGCCACCGTCTCAAATATAGAGGCAATAGACTCTAACTATCTTTCTGCAATAGCTGTTTTTGAGAACAAGATAACCAGGGTACGTAGTTGTTTTTCTAACCTGGTCAGTAGCGGCATCGTCTCAGAAGGGGACAGTCGTGTCACAGCTGCGTACGATTACTACAACGACAGAAAGAATAGAATTGATGCGACCAAGAGTCTTCTAGCAGAAGACGCAACCAAGATAAACACTGCCAAGCAGCTCATTGCCGACACAACGAGCAAGTTAAACAACAGTCAATCTTCTCAGGAGATAAGCAATATTTTTAATACGTACTCCAAGAACTATACATCTCAAGGACTACCATCCTCCTCAATGGAGGCTAAAAGGGAGCAGGACCGTGCGCGCGACGAGCACGAGGCGAGTAACGACACTGCTGGAGACAGTCACCTCGATACTTGTTCTCAAATAGAGCAGTCATACTGGAATTCACAGAACTCAGGGAACTACTACTAAAAGCTCTACACAGCCTGTCAAAAAAGGGTTTTGTGTTACACTTACAATCATGAAAAGGCTTTTCGGCTTACTCTTTGTTTTTGTTGTATTTTTCTCTTTTTCTCATGGATTTTCTTTTGCTCAAACGCCACCAGTCGAAACAAAAGCAAGTTTAGGAGCCAAAGCTGATGCTCTTTTTAATAACTTTATTATCGAACTTCAAGCAGAACAAGCAAATCCAAGAGGACTTGTTCCTGCTCTTTCGGGTGCAACAGATGCCCAGGTTGCCGCTTACGTGCAAGGAAGTAAGGATCTTGTTGTTATAGTCAACAACGCAAAGGCTAACTTTGCGGCCGTGTACAATACACCTTCAGCTTCTCCGAATATTTATGCAAACCTTACCTCCTCTTTGATGGCGGTTAAGTCAAAAATAAACGAGCAAGAAAAGACAACTCCATCTGTTCAAAAGGTTCCGATGTTGAGAGCAAAAGTTACGATACTTTCTAAAAGAATTGACGACCTTTCGCAAGAAAAACAAAGAGAACTAATTAATAGCGGACAGGCCGACCAGGCGGTAGCAATCCAAAAGGCAGTGCCAGCTGACGTAGTAACTAAAACAGATAGTTTAAAAAGTCCTGAATCGTGTACAATTTGGAACTGGTCTCTAAGGGCGTGTATAAACGACGCAATAGTTTGGTTCATAAAAAGTCTCTGGCTTAACGTTGCCGGCTTCTTGCTGTGGCTTACGACAGAAATGTTTACTTACGTAATGAAGATTGGAGTTCTAGGGTTTAAAAGATGGGCGCCGGACGCTCTGTATCCAATATGGACCCTCATCAGGCAAATTGTGTCGCTTGCCATCGTTTTTATTGGTCTATATCTTGGTTTTCTTTATATCGTTGGAACGGAGATGGGCAAGGCAAAGTTTTCAAAATATGTGCCGTGGGTTGTGATGTTTGCACTTTTTGTTAACTTCTCTTACCCCCTTGCAAGGTTTGCCGTTGACTTGTCTAATGTCGTATCCCTTAGTGTCTATACTGCCGCCTTTGGTAACGAAGCCTTTAATAGTAAGTCCGCTTTTGGTCCGGGAGCTATTGTCATGGACAGGTTGGGTTTAACCGGTTTAGTCATTAGCGCGACAAAAGAGGAGCGCGCAGGGGTAGATCTTATTAATCAAGTAAATTCAGTGCCCGGCGCTTTACTCACTGTTGTCTTTGTAATTTACGCTGCGTATGTTTTTTTTATGGCGACAGCCCTCATCGCAATTAGGACTGCCGCACTGGTCTTTCTTACGGTTGCATCTCCTTTTCTTTTTGTTGACAGCGTTCTGCCTTTTCTTGGAGACAAAGCCCAACAAATAAGAAAGGTTTTTGTGGAGCAACTTGCTGTTGGTCCTATATTTTTAATCCTTTTAACACTCACGCTGAAGTTTATTAGTATTTTTTCAGAAAGCGGTATACTCGGAAGCGCAAACGCTGCAACCAGTGGCACCTCTAAAGACGTTGCTGTCTTTTTCAATATTTTCATGATGCTTGTCATGCTTCACCTTACCTTAAAGATAACAAAAACGGTCTCCGGAACGATTGGTCAGATGGCAACGGACGCAATGGGCAAGGTGGGAGGTTTTGCTATGGGAGCAGCAACAGGTGGTGCGGGACTACTTGCTCGTAATAGTATTGGCAAGCTTGCAATGAAAGCAAGAGACAGTAAGTGGGTTACCAACAATCAAGACTCCTTCCTTGGAAGGCGTATGTACGATATGTCTAATTCACTTTCAAAGAGTTCGTTCGACCTTCGTAACTCATCCGTGATAGCTGGTGGAATGCAAAAGGCGGGGCTTGGTATGGGGAAGGGGAGAACGGCTGGGTATGAAGAAGCGATGGAAGCAAGAAGAAAGACAATTCTCGAGCGAGGGTCTCGCATCAAGACTCGCTACGAAAGAGATGTCTATGAAGATGAAAAAGATGAGAATGGTAAGGTTGTTCTGGAAGACGTCACACTCCCTGATGGAAAAACAGTCATAAAGAAACCTAGACAAAAACTAGTACACCGAAAAGGAGACGTCGACAAGGAAGCAGATGCGGCGTACGACAGGTATGTTGCGGAATCGGGTGGTTCTATCTTTATGTCTAAGGAACAAAAGCAGCTTGCCAAGGAAGCCCTCGGAAAACAAGCTGATGAAAGAACAGACAAAGAGATTGCTGAAAATAAAAAGAATGCCGATAAGGAAGTTAGTCTCTATAACGCCGCGGAGGATACTGTTGACCCAAGAACTGGAAAACTAACAACAAAGGAGGAGAATCAGAAAAATTTCGTGGCTGAGCTACGGAAGGAATTAGAGCAACTTAGTGAAAGGGGTGTTAATCTTCAAAGAGATGGACAGGCTCAATCTATTATTAGCGCACTTAACACTATTGAAACAGCTAGAGAACGTGAAAGTGCTGCTGAGAGTAAGAGAATAGAAGAACTTTTGAAGCGATATACAAACATGGAAGGAAGCGACGCTGCAGATATTAAAAAGAGTAGAGATAGTCTGATAAATAAACAAGATTCGAAAACACAAGAAGCTATGAGGGCGGCTCTATCTTCCAGGGGAAGTTCTAGGATTTTGGATGCAAATGGTAATCCAATACAACACTCTGCTTCAAGTGGTGCGACGACTCTTGATCTCGACTTAAATGATGTGCCGCCAGTCAAAACTGTTGCGGACACTAATTGGGACAATTACGATACCCCTCCTTCAATGAGAGGAGCGACTACTCCAAGCCGAGACCCTGCAGATATCGACGCGGAAAGAGCCAGGAAGCAAAGAGATACTTTTGCTAGAGCTCAAGCAGAACTGGACAGAGACAGCAAGCAATCCGATACTCCTGCTGGTGTCCCAGAAACCCATGACCCTCGAACAGACGATGTCGCCGCTATGGCAATGGCAGAAGCAGCGCGAATAATTGACGACGCCAAAAAACCTCCGACTGCTGGCGGTGGCACTCCTGTGACCGCACCTAAACCAATCTCTCCGACACCTTCCTCCGCTTCTAGTGCTGTCCCTACCCAGGCGACGGTTAAAAATCTAGAGAACGAACTAAACGAACTGAGGGAGGCCATGTCCGGCGACTATAGTCAAAGGTTAGACGTAATAGAGGGCTTCATGAGGGCCACCAAAGGAACCGGGACTGTTCAGGACACAGACGAATACGACAGGACCAGAATAGAAGCAAAAAAGATGGGATTTGGTCAGTCTACAATAGAGCAACTCTACCGGGATGCGGCGGGTGGAACGTATACAGAGAAAAGTATTGCTGGGGCTAGAAAAAACACAGCAGCAATGAAAACACGAATGGGTGAAATTGAAAAAAAGCTAAAAGAGGCCAAGGAGGCGGAAGAAACAACCTAAACCATGAAATCTTCATACTTAAACATTAACATTAAGGAGCTAGTGTCTCGGGCACCTAAACATATTCTCGAAATTATAAGAAGTGGAGAGATTGGTTCAACCACAATCAAACTTGCTTCAGAATACGATATCCCCGTTGGTCAGCAAACCGCACTGTCAAATGTAATAACATACGTTCTTCTTGGGGCCGTTCTTCCAGAAGACACAGTTTCAGCTTTGGTCGACCTGGTTCAGACCGACGAAGCAACAGCTGTCAAAATAGCAACAGACCTCAATACTTCTATATTTCAAAAAGCCAGAAACCTGCTACTTGATCAAGAAGAAGAGGTTAAAACGCTCGAATATGCAGGAGAAAAAACAAAAGACGAACTTCGTAAAGAAATCATGGACACCACAAAGCGTGAGAGTGGTATCAACAAAGCACAAACAAGTGGAGCTCAAAAAAAGACCACTGTTTTGGCTCCAGGCTCACGCTCACAGCTCCTTGAACAACTCCAAGTGATTGGCTCTATCCCAGACGACGAAGAAATAAATGAGAGACTTAAGCACATCCAAGAACAAATCTCTTCAATAAAAAAACAAGAAGATGATAATACCCTCCACTCGAACATCGCCCTAAAGAGTTTTATGTTTGGCGATAAGGGAAAGGAGACTGTTGCCCCAACCCTTAGACCGGCCACATATAGCGTGGCGCCAAAAGAGTACAACGTGGATCCATACCGTGAAATGCCAGAAGGGGTTTAGTTTGTGTTAGGTCGTTCTTCGTTAGAAAGTTAGGTTGGTTTGGTTGTTTGCTGAAGTTTACTTATAAAAGAACTGAGCATTCGCATGACGTCCTCAAGGTCACTAAAGACTTTTTGAAACTTACTTTCATCCACGTAACTAAACGAAATGCGAGTAATAGCTGGGTTTCTGTCTCAGCGCCTGACCCGTGGGCAATCTTTAAGAACTGCAAAAACTCTTTTTGACCTCGTTTACTTCCTTCTGAAATATTAGAGGGGATTGATAGACTCGCGCGCCTTATTTGAGAAGTTAGACCGTAAAGCTCTTCTTTTGGAAAAGATTTTGTTGTCGTATATATGTCCACACACAACTCAAAGGATTTCTTCCAGACGTCCAAGTCCTTGTAGCTACTCATGTACACGAGTATATCCTCCCTAACGAAGAACGGCCTAACTTCCTAACGACTCACCTGACTCTTCTTAGTCACAAAATCTGATATCAGCCTTATAAACACATGACGCCTCTAGTGGTATAATATACAGATGCAATTCCGTGTTCCACAATTCATTGACGTAGAAGATAAGGTCTTCGGGCCCTTCACACTTAAGCAGTTCGGCTATATGGCAGGGGCTGGTGGTTTTGCTTTTCTTATTTGGACATTTGTTTCCATCAAGTTCTTGGCGATTCTTTTAATTATGCCAATATCTGGTATTTTTCTAGCGCTTGCGTTCGCCAAGTTCAACAACCGCCCGTTTGGCGACCTTTTAGAAAACGCTTTCACATACTACACCAACCCGAAGCTTTACACATGGACCCAACCAAAAACAGAGGACAACAAGGACCCAATTAACCAAGTGGTAACCGAGACCCAAAAAGAAATTATCATCGAAAAGACAAACAGGGATAGAATTCATGACGTTTCTCTTGGTCTTGATGTTTTCGACAACAACTCACAGAAAGACGACATACTCTAAATAATCTAGGGTATACTGAAGAGTATTATGGCAAAAGGTTCAGCTACTCAACAATTCGTCCCAATTGAAAGAATACGTGATGGTGTCATCACTTTAAAAACAGGCGAGATTCGTGCGGTACTTATTACAAACTCACTCAACCTAGGACTTAAGAGTGAGGATGAGATTGGGGCGGTTATTTCGCAGTTCCAAAACTTCCTTAACTCTCTTGATTTTCCAGTACAGTTCTTTGTTGAATCAAGGAAACTCAACATTTCCTCTTATCTTGAGCTCCTTAAAGAAAGAAGCAAGAACGTAAAGGAAGACCTTCTTAAGATACAGATTCATGAGTACATGGGGTTTATTCAAAAGTTTACCGACGAATCTAATATTATGACCAAGCATTTCTTCATTTCTGTACCATATCTTGCGCAAACCCCATCAGCCCAAAGCTCCTCTTTTGCTTCTGCTCTTAGTCTCGGCCAGGCACCAAAAACTAACGACGAGTCTTTTGACGCATCAAGAATTCAACTTGAGCAAAGGGTTGCGGTTGTCACCCAAGGACTTTCTCGTTTTGGTGTACGCGCCAAGAAGTTAGGGACAGAGGAGTTGGTTGAGCTTTTTTATAAACTTTTTAATCCAGGGGAGCAGGGTGGTCACTCCGCGATGATTCAAAACTAAAACTATGGGAATATTTGATTTTTTAAGTAACAACAAAGACAAAAAAACTTCTCCTGTCAGTGCGGTGCTGCCAGAGCAGGTATACAAGATAGCTGAAATGCAGCTAAAGGATATTATTGCGCCGAGCGCTCTTGAGGTTTCCCCCAAAGGACTCATTATGGGTGAGTCATATGTTCGGTCTTTCTTTGTTATTTCGTATCCTAGATATCTTACCGACAACTGGTTAAGTCCAATCATTAACCTCGACAAGGTCTTTGATGTCTCTATTCATATCAACCCACTCAACACAGGGGAGGTGATGAAAACCTTCCAGAGAAAGGTAGCAGAAGTAGAGAGTCAGATAATGACCCGAGAAGAGAAGGGGATGGTACGCGACCCTACACTAGAAACTGCTTACCAGGACTTAGAAGATTTACGCGACGGGCTGACACAGGCCCAAGAAAAGATGTTTGAGGTATCGTTGTACATAACACTCTATGGAAGCTCTCTCGAGGAATTGGACCGTGTAGAAAATGAAGTAAAAAATATTTTAGAAAGTAAGTTGGTATATGCTAAGCCGGCTCTTTTCCAGCAAGATGCAGCATTTGCGTCCACGCTTCCTGTTGGTCAAGATCTACTTAACATTAAAAACAAGGTTAACACTTCTCCATTGTCTTCTTTTTTTCCTTTTGTTTCTTTCGACCTCTCGTCTGACAAAGGGATTCTTTATGGACTCAACCGCCACAACGGTAGCCTCATACTCTTCGATCGTTTTTCGTTGGAAAACTACAACTCAATCCTTTTTGCAAAATCAGGTTCAGGTAAGAGCTACTTTACCAAACTTGAAATCTTGCGAACCTTGATGTTTGATACTGAGGTTATTATCATTGACCCTGAGCGTGAATATGAGTTCTTGGCAGAGTCGGTCGGTGGAAGATATTTCAACATCTCTCTCGTTGGTGATCACCACATCAACCCGTTTGACCTTCCTCATCCAACAGAGGATGAGTCACCTTCTGAAATACTTCGCTCTAATATTGTGAACTTGGTTGGACTCTTCCGTGTTATGTTGGGAGGACTTACACCAGAAGAAGATGCCATCATCGACCAAGCAATAACCGAAACATACGCCTTAAAGGATATTAGCGGTGAAGACGACTTTACAACACTTGAACCGCCACTTCTTTCTGATTTTGAAATGGTGCTTGCTGGGATAGACGGCTCAACAAGCCTTCAGCAACGTCTATCAAAATACACGAAAGGTACTTGGTCTGGATTTATCAATGAACCAACAAACGTCGACATCAATAAAAAGTTAGTGTGCTTCTCGATACGAGACATGGAAGAGGAGCTAAAGCCTGTTGCTATGTATATCATTACCCACCATATCTGGAACGCGGTGAGAAAAAACCTTAAGAAAAGACTTCTGGTGGTGGATGAAGCTTGGATCATGATGAAAAATGAAGACACTGCGTCCTTCCTTTTTGGTCTAGCAAAGCGTGGACGAAAGTATTACTTGGGCCTTGCTACCATAACTCAAGATGTGGGTGACTTTCTCAAGTCGCCATACGGTCTTCCTATTATTACAAACTCTTCTATTCAAATTCTTTTGAAGCAATCCCCGACGTCAATCGACGTAGTCCAAAAAACATTTAACCTAACCAATGAGGAGAAGTTCTTACTACTGGAGTCCGGGGTTGGGGAAGGTATCTTTTTTGCAGGACTTAAGCACGTTGCCCTTAAGGTTGTTGCATCCTATACCGAGGACCAGATTATAACGAGCGATCCGGCGCAATTAATGAAAATAAAGGAGATGAAAAATGAGTTAGTGGAATCTAAGGGACAATGAAACAATTTTTTTCTACTTTACTGCTGCTTTGTTTAACTTTTTTAGGAGGGGCTTTGCTTCTTTACGCTCAGCAAGTCTCAGCCAAGATACTTCTTTCGCCGGAGAATCCAGAACCAAGGAGCGCTGTAACACTAACCTTGAGTAGTTACACCTTTAACATGGACACTGCTCTTATTTCTTGGAAAGTCGACGACGTGGTGCGGCTAAGCGGTATCGGGGAAAAGAAGCTCACCGTCCAAACAGGGGAGGTTGGGGAAGCTCAGACGGTTATCGTTACAGCAGAGAATCAAGCTGGCTACTTTGTTGAACAAAAAATAGTTATTACGCCAGCGACAGTAACATTAATTCATGAGGCCCCAAATAGTCACGTGCCTTTTTTCTATCAGGGAAGGTCGTTTGCAGCAACAGCTGGACTTGTCCGAGTAACCGCCCTTCCTTCACTAAGTGACGGCACTGGGCAGCTCAACCCGTCTGACCTTTCCTACACTTGGTATATAAATGATGAGGTGTCACAGGCTTCGTCTGGCAGGGGGAGACAGAGTGCGGATGTCCGGTTAGATTATTTAAGGAGTAAAACCGACGTGAGGGTTGTTGTTCGTACGCCGTCAGGGACCTCGGTTTCAAAAACTATAGCCCTTACTCCATTTGATATAAAACCTGTTATATATCGCTTCGACGACATATTGGGTACGGCAATGAACTATCCTATACTTAAGAGGTTGGAGGTTACTAAGGTAACCCCAATCAGACTAGAGCCTTATTTTGTCTCAAGCAAAGACCCCAAGCCTCCTGTGTACAAGTGGCTACTTGATGGCTTTGACATAACTCCCTCGGATGGACAGACGGCCGTGTTGTCTCCAAAAGAAAATAGTTATGGGGTCAGCCAAATTAATCTATCTGTAACAGGCCCAGACAAACGCCTACAGTCCGCAGCTACCAACTTAGAAGTCGTTTTTGATAGTAGACAATAACTATGCAAGCAGACTATATACCACTTGAAAAAGGTTTACTTAACTCCGTTGGGGTGGCTGCTCCGTCTTTTACCGGCACCTCTCTAACCCTTAGTGATACAACTTCTTTAGTTGCGACATTATTTTTTATGTTAATTGGAGGAGCGGCATTTTACCGTTACGCAATGGCGGGCATTTACAGACTGGAAGCATCAGAAAACGGTGTAAGAAAAAGTAACGAAGCGTTTCGCGACGCCACCCTTGGTCTCCTGGGGGTCTTTCTTATGTTCCTTATCTTTTTTACGTTCAACAGGGACTTGCTTTCAAGCGACATAGGTCTCTCTACATTAAAAGTTCCTGCGGCAACAGGTGGTGCAGGAGTCGCAACTGGGGCTGCGGGTGGCGGCGGGGGAGGTGGCGCTCCATCTGGACCACTGCCAACAGGTGCGTGTGTTAGAAAAACATGCACTGCAGCTGACCTCCCTCGAATAACCGGGAATGCAGACGCAAGCGTGCGAAGCGCTTTAAGCTCGGGAGGGATTGGTGTTAATGTTGGAGCCTGCTCCTCAATTGGACAAAGCAGTTGCACGACAGTCGGCGGACTCCCAGACGATGTAGTTGCAATGCTTAAGTCGCTTAAGGCAGCGTGCAGTTGTTCTATCACTATTTCTGGCGGGACAGAATGGTGGTCACACGGAACTCACGGTCCAGGGGTTCCTGTTGTTGACTTAAGGATTCCTGTATCTGGTGGAGGGCCAAATCTTTCCGACCCGCTCTATGTATTTTTAGCATCTCAGACAAAAATTGGGGGCAATTCATACTGTCATGCAACATACGCCTGGAACGGCTGGAGCTTTTGTGACGAAAAGTCTGGAGGCACCTCCCTATCCACCAACAGACACTGGCACGTCAAAAAACAATAAGATTCTGTTGCTATACTAGAAGACAATGAACCGCAAACTACTTATCATAACTGGTCTTGTTTTTCTCTTTGTTGTAGTTGCTCTCGTTTGGTACTTTTTCTATGCAAAACCGGTGATCGCGCCAACACTGTCCCAGACAAACGACCCACTTCCAAAAAATCAGCTTCCTCCTCGTTACCAATTTATTGGAGGAGACTTAGGCGACGAGCAAACTTCAACAACAGAAGTTACCCAAAAGGAAGACGACCCCCTTATTCGTATCTGGGACAAGCCAACAACTGGCCAAACATTTATCACCGACCAGATACTTCGAGAGGAGACTGCAACGACAACCCAAGGAACGAGCACCGTGGTGGAAGTTAAGAAAATGGTGAGGGCAACAACCACTGTTCTTCTTTTTGTTGATAGAGGAACTGGGTATATTTATGGGTACTCTCCGGAAGATAACTCTGTGTTCCAAATAACCAACACCGTGGTTCCTGGGGTTTATGATGCTTATATTTTCAACGACGGAAAAAGGGTTATTATGCGCTACGCCAATACAGAAAATGAGGTTATTGTTGGAATGATAGCCACAATCCCTTCCTTTACTAAAAACGGCGCCGCTTCTTCACTGACAAATATTGAATACCTTAATTCTGAGGTGTCGTCGGTCGCAGTTGACGAACTCAACTCAAAAGCCTCGTATGTTGTAAAAACAAGTAGCGGTTCTTCTGTTTATACAGTTGAAGATGGAGGTCCGGTGCCTGTTGCTTCTTCACCTTTTGGCGAGTGGGACCTGTCTTATGGGGGTCAATCCCTCTACGCAACAACAAAAGCTTCTTCTTTTGCGATGGGTGTAACCACTCGTCTACCAAACTTCAATATCGTTATAGGCGAGCGTCCTGGGTTAAATAGTAAACCGTCTTCTTCTTTTATTCTTAGCAGTTCTTGGAGAAGTGGCAGCATCGAGACATCTCTGGTGGGGAACAACGGTTATCAAAATTTGTCACTAAAAACCTTGGCTTTTAAGTGTGGCTGGGGGGCGGGAGACTTTCTGTTGTGCGCCGTACCTAAACTGCTTCCAAAAGGTGGACGAGATTTGCCAGACGCATGGTTCCAGGGTTTGGTAAGTTTTGAAGACGATCTGATCTATGTTGATACCACCACCTTAGAAACATTTCCTTTTTTCTCTTTCGAAGATAAGTACGGCGCCTTTGACGTAACTTCATTAGTTATCTCCGACAACAACACCCTCATATCGTTTATTAACAAGAAAAACGGCGAGCTCTGGATACTTAAAACGAAACTACTTACTCAAAACTAAAGACTTTCTTTTATAAAACTAGTGATGTTCCGGTTTAAGGTGTGCAAGTTTATTCTTTACATAAATATCTTGTCCGTAACTAACGACATTGCTCACCGTCCAATAGAGAGCAAGAGCAGAGGGTAATGCCGCACCAGAAACAGCAACAATAACTGGGACAACATATAGCAGCTGAATTCTCATTGATTTCATAAGGTGATCTTGAAATGACTCTTCCTCTCCTTGCTTCTTCGGCGCGCTAGTCATTGTCTGTGTTTGTCTCTTTGCTAAGAAGTATGATGAGGCGCCAGCCAAAAGCGCAACGACTATGTTCTTTTCGGTAACATCAAAAACTCCAAACGCTATTGTGTGTAAAGTTTCCGGAAAAGTAACAAAAGAGTAGAGTGATTCTTTGTCATCAAAAAGCCCTTTAGAGAAAACGAAATACATGGCAAAAAATATTGGAATCTGTAGTATCATTCCAAAAATACTAGAGAAGGGGTTTATTTTTTCTCTCTTATACATTTCAACCATTTTTTTAGCAGAGGCCTGTGGGTCTGTTTTTTGAAGTTCTTTTATTTCTTTCATTTCTGGCTCCACCTTCTTCATGAGATATTGTGTTCTTAGTGCTGAAATGTTAATTGGGAGCAACACAAATTTAACTACCAAGGTAACGACGATAATCGCTGCTCCTATGTCGTGAAGAGGTAAGATAGTTAAAACAAAAGCAACAAGGTTATAAATTGGTTCGTAAAAAAAAGTGTGGAACATGGTATTTGTATGATTTAACCTAGTGTAGCAAACGCTTTAAAAATCTCCTCTTCTATTTTTTGATATGTTGCTTCTTTACTTTTTGGTTTTGGGTAGATAACAAAAAAACCTTTAGCTTTTTTGTTATGAAGACACAAAACAAGCGCCCTTAAAACCCTTCTTCGTACTCTGTTTCTCTCAACGGCTTTATTAATTTTTTTTTTTGAAATAACGCAGGCAACCTTAAAAAGTAACCCGTCCTGTTTTGCAACATCAAAAAGATCACCACGATAGATGATTTTGGTTGTTATGGTACTAAAATCTTTCTTTGTAAGCCGCAAAGCTGCGGGGAACATGGTAAATGTTTATTTAGGGACAACAACAGACAACTTTCTTCGTCCAGCACTTCGACGACGAGCCAAAACTTTGCGACCTCCTTTGGTTGCCATACGGACGAGGAATCCGTGAGTCGTTGCTCGCTTCTTTCTTTTTGGTTGGTATGTAATAGACATGGAAGCCATTCTATACCAAAACACAAGATAAATCAACCGTAAGAAAACAACCCACTATTTGTTGCCGTCAAGTTGAATCAATTCTTTTGGTGTGTATACTTAAGCCTATCTATGGACTATCAACAACTTTGGAATAGTGCATTATCCCAGATTGAGATAGAACTTTCTCGAGTTAACTACAACACCTGGTTTAAAAATACACGAATCGTTGACTATAAAGACGGAGAGGTAACAATTGGTGTCCCAAATGAGTTCGTAAAGGATTGGCTCAACCAAAAATACCACAAGTTTATTCTTCGTATTCTGCGTACTATACATGAAGGGGTTAGGTCGGTGGTGTTTAGCGTTGTTAAGCCAGAGAGTCTTCAAAAAAAATCTCAACATATAGCAATAACGGGACAACCTTTACCTCTACAAGACCTTTACATCAATAAAGACGACGGACTTAATCCTCGTTACACTTTTGATACTTTTATTGTTGGTTCTTTTAACGAGGTGGCGTATGCCTGCTCGCAGGCGGTTATTAACAACCCAGGAATTGTCTACAACCCTCTTTTTATATACGGAAACACAGGTCTTGGAAAAACTCACCTGATTCAGGCGATGGGCAACACAATAAAAAAGAAATACGCTGAGAGAAAAATATTTTACACTTCTCTTGAAAAATACTACATGGATTATGTGAGTGCTACTCATTTAAATAAAATGAATAGTTTTAAAGAGAAGTACCGGAAGTTTGACGTCTTTATTATGGACGACATCCAGTTTATAAATGGAAAAGAAAGAACCCAAGACGAGCTTTTCCATTTATTCAACTCTCTTTATGAGATGAATAAGCAGATTATATTTTCTTCAGATAAACACCCTAACCTTATCGCTGGTTTGGAGGACAGGCTTCGCTCACGATTTAATCACGGAATGATTGTAGATATCAACATTCCTTCTGTTGAGTCTCGTTTGGCTATTTTATTATCAAAGACGAAGGATTCAAGGGATAAGATACCTCCTGAGGTTTTGCAGTATGTGGCAGAAACAGTACAAGGGAACATTCGAGAGCTTGAGGGTGTTATGACTTCTATTATTGGACACATTCAGATAAAACAACAAGCCATAACCCTGCAGGATGTTAAAAATTTATTAAAAAATAGTGTTAAGGCGAAGAAGAATATTTCTATTCCTGAGATAGTAAAGCTTATTGCTGACTACTACCACATACCTGATGTCTATATTTACAATAAAACTAGACGCAAGGATGTTGTGAAGCCTCGCCAAATTGTTATGTACATCCTTCGTGAAGATTTTGATATTTCTTATCCAATGATCGGAGACAGGCTGGGGGGGAGAGACCACACTACTGTTATTCATTCATATGAAAAAATAAAAGGGCTTTTGAAAGAAAATGCTCAGCTCACTCGTGAAATAGATGACATTCGCGCGATGCTTGCATAGGTGTTAGTTGTGTGGAAATCTTTGTGGATAATTCACCAATAAGTGTTGATTAAGGTGTTTGTTGTTCTTTTTGTTTTCCATAATTACTGAAATTATTCCCATTCTGTCTTAGTTTTGTTTGTTTTTTATTACATTAACTATAGTAATAAAAGCTTGTTAATAAAGGGTAGTTACTATATCTCCACACCATCCACATACCTATACTTAGTATCATATATTATATATACTTAACCTTATGAAATTCGAATGTAAAAGTGATGTCTTTATCAAACTTGTACAACAGGTAGGTAAAGCACGAAGCAAGGTGCAAAGAGATAGTTCCCTACAAGATATTCATATTGAGTTAAATGATCACCTCTTAACATTGCGAGCTACTAACCTCGAACTTTTTTGTGAAAAGAGTATCCCAGTTAAAGGATTAACTAATGGGGCGTGTCTTATTCATGGAGAAACACTACTTCGAATACTTTCTACGTTCACCGCAAAAGATATAACACTTACCTGTGAAGTGATTGATGGTGTTTTTTGTATAACAACAGAAAAGGGTGTTATAGAAATAAAAACCAATCCTTATGAGGACTTCCCAACGCTTCCAAAACAAGGCGATCAAATAGGGGGAATAGCGAAGGCAACCCTTATTTCACTTTTTAAAGAAGTTTCATTTTGTTCCGCAAAAACAGATATCAAGCCAGAAATTTCCTCAATATTTATTTATACAAAAGAAGATTCAATTTATTCTGTGGCAACAGACTCATTTAGGCTAGCAGAGAAAACATTTCCAAATGAATCAAGCCTAGACTTCTCTTTCCTTCTTCCTGAGAAACATATTGGAGAAATTATTCAAATAATAAATGAAGAGGGGGATGACACTATTAATCTCTTTAAAAATAATAGTATTATTTCTTTATCATCAAGCAACTTAACCCTCTCAATACACACCATTACAGGTCACTTTCCTGACTATCATCAGCTTTTTCCAAAAGAATTCACTACGACAGCAGTTGTTTCTAAAGAGGAACTCCAAAAAGGACTTCTCCTTACAACATTTTTTAACGAACAGTACTCACAAGTAGAGTGTGTTTTTAGCGGTGAAAAATGTACCCTACACAGCAAGAATGAAAAAGTTGGTCAGGTTACACACACATTTCCAATTACAAAAGAAGGAGAAGATATCGAAGTAAAGTACAACAACAAATTTTTCCTCGAAGTCCTTCCTTATATAGAAGGTGATACTGTCATTTGTTCGTTTACTACACCAAACAGACCACTTTTTATTAAAGGGGTAAAAGATATTAGTTTTACGTACCTTCTCATGCCGCTTAACCGATAAGTATGGAGGGCGGACTCTTCAAAAAATACGAGTTACGTATTCTTAAAAACAAGAACGATAAGCAAAACATTATCACTCATATAGAGGGGAAAACAGGTGTGTGTTTACATGAAAACGAAATAGTAATAGAAGCAAAAAAAATAAAAATACAAACAACCTCAATTAAAAGATCAGTTCTTGCAAGTAAAGACATCAAAACCATCCTTAAAGAATTGGGGTACTTTCTATCTTAATTACCTAATAAGATCGCTCTCTATACTGCTTGTCGAAGTAATTACCGTTGACGATGCAGTGTAAGAAGTCGAACAAGACAAAGGGTGTCTAGCCAGCCAGTTAGTAATTCCTGTTTGCCATAGAGAATACTGAGGATCGTTGTAAGGGTTAGTTGGCGGAGCAGTAGGGTTGGTTTTAGTAACGTATTTTAGGATGGTATTAATTCCGTCATCTAGACAATATTCACCTCGCAAAACCGGAGTCGTTGCTGTGTTTGGAAGCGGGTCAGGGAAGTATTCTATCTGTGTATCGTTTGTTGCTACAATCATAGCTTTCCTCCAAACAGGAGCAAGAACAAAACCTGCCGTTTTTTTGTCGATCGGCTTATTGTCATTATTTCCAGCCCACATACCGATAACAATAGAAGGGGTGTACCCAATCACCCAAACATCCTTATAGTCGTTTGTAGTACCTGTTTTGACCGCCACAGGACGTGTTGGGAAGTTGAGTGCAGAGTTTGATCCATACGTTGGTATTCTGGCCGAATTATCAGAAAGAACACTTGAAACTAGAGAGGTAACCGACTCAGGAAGAACCTCTTTTTCAACTGGTGAAAATTTTTCTAATATCTCACCACTTCTATCTTTGACCTCAAGAATCCCTTGTTCTTTGTGATAAATACCATTGTTGGCAAAGACGCCATAGGCATTCGTTAACTCAAGAAGAGTTATTTCTCCACCTCCAAGCACAAGCGAGAGACCATACCTGTTTGCGTCAGTAATAGTGGACAACCCCATACTTTGAGCAAGGGTAATTGCACTTTGAATACCAACAAGGTAGAGAAGTTTAACCGCAGGGATATTAAGAGACTGAGCAAGTGCCTCACGAAGCGTCACCGGCCCCCTAAACAAGCCATCATAGTTTTCTGGCATGTAACAAGCAGACTCATTAACTCCTTGTTTTGGGTTGCCATATGCATCACAAAGCGCGCTAAATTGAGTCTTAACGTCAAAAAGAACTGTTTCAGGGGTATATCCTTCGTTAAAGGCGGCGGCATAAATAATCGGCTTAAAAGAAGATCCTGGCTGACGAGACGCTAGGGCGATATTATATTGGCCAGGTATTTCTGTATCGAAAAAGTCACGAGATCCAACCATTGCTAAAATTTGTCCTGTCTTTGGGTCAGTTGCAACAAGTGCAGCATTTTTAGCGTCGAATTTTTTAGCATTCTCAAAAGCTCCCTCCTTAACAATCTCTTCAAATTGTTTTTGTAGAGTATAGTCAAGCGTTGTAGTTACCTTTAAACCACCATTTAACACCTCGTCCAAACCATACTTTTCTTCTAGATAGTCACGAATATACATAACAAAATGCAGAGCCTTCCCACTATTAAGTTCCTTTTTTTCAAAAACAACTGACTCCTCCCGTGCCTTGTTTTTCTCTTCCTCGCTAATATGACCTAGCTCATACATTCTTTCAAGAACTAGGTTCTTTCTCTTCTCTAGTTCGTCTCTATGTTTTCCGTAAGGGGAGTAGTATGTTGGAGCCTGAGGTAGGGCTGCCAAATAAGCAGCCTCAACCAAAGTAACTTCACTTGCTTTTTTACCAAAGAAAGCAAGAGACGCCTCTTCAACACCGTAGATAGTGCCACCATACGGACTCTCGTTAAGGTAAATTTGAAGAATCGTGTCTTTTGGCAGCTCCCTGTCTAGTTTAATAGAAAGGAGTATCTCTTTTAGTTTGCGAGAAATCTTCTTATCCTTGGTAAGAAGGGCGTTTTTGATGACTTGTTGGTTAATAGTTGATCCACCTTGGGCAAAACCACCACTTAATATGTTGGCCAACATGGCGCGCGCGAAAGAAGTTGGCCTAAAACCAAAGTGTTCGTAGAAATGGGCGTCCTCAATAGAAATGGTTGCAGTTTTTATATAGGGACTCATTTCGTCTATCGGAACTATCGTTCTTCGGATGTTGTCATGAATGTTATACAAAAGAATTTTACCTGTACGGTCATATATTTTTGTTGAGTTTGCAATATTGCGATTCTCAAAATTATTAAAATCAGGAAGCTGAATAGTTGCTAACCACGAAACAAGCAAAGCGGAAGCGATGATAACAATAGAAAAAGAAACCAAGAAAAACTCCCTAAAGATTTTTCTTTTAACCCTGCTTCTTCTTATTGCGCGAGTGTCACTCATTGTGTGTTTATACTATCACAAGAATCGCCTAAAATCTCTCGCTGTGGTAGTATAAACACCATGGAAAAAGTAATTACTGACGAGAAAAAAATTGACGATCTTCTTACAAGGGGAGTAGAAGACATCATTGTAAAAGAAGAACTAAAGGCACTTCTTAGTTCAGGAAAACAGCTTCGCGTAAAACTTGGTATCGACCCAACAGGAGCAAGGATTCATATTGGAAGAGCAATACCGCTTCGTAAACTTAGAGAGTTTCAACAACTTGGTCACCAAGTCGTTCTCATTGTGGGAGATTTCACTGCTCAGATTGGGGACGCGTCTGACAAAACTGAAAAGAGACCCATCCGCACCCGCGCAGAGATAGATGAAAACCTTAAAGACTACAAGAGTCAGATTTCAAAAATACTAGACATTAATAAAACAGAGTTCGTCTATAACAACGACTGGCTCTCAAAGTTAACTTTCGGGGAGATAGCGTCGCTCGCTGAGTGTTTTTCTGTTCAGCAGATGCTCGCGCGTCGTAACTTTAAAGACCGGTACGATAACGGAACAGAAATTTCACTACGAGAGTTTTTGTACCCAATGATGCAGGGCTACGACTCTGTGGCCGTTAAGGCAGACATCGAAATAGGAGGCTTCGATCAACTTTTCAACCTTAAAGCCGGAAGAATCATCCAAGAATACTATGGTCAACCAAAGCAACAGATAATGACATTCTCAATGCTTGAGGGAACCGATGGACGTAAGATGTCTACTTCGTGGGGCAACATTATTTCTATCGTTGACGACCCGTATTCAATGTTTGGGAAGATAATGTCGCTACATGACGACCTAATAATAAAGTATTTTACGCTTTGTACTGACGTCTCACTGGAAGACATTCAGAAAATCGAACTAGAGCTGTCGAGCGGCACAAATCCAAAAGACATCAAGATGCGGCTTGCTTCTGATATTGTGACTCTTTATCACACAGAAAAAGACGCAACACTTGCCAAAAACTCCTGGATAGAAACATTCCAAAATGGAGGTGTCCCTGACGTTATTCCTGAGCTTTTTGCCACAACCGAAGACGACCTTGCTGACATTTTGGTGAAAGGGGAGATAGTTGAATCTAAGACTGCATGGAGAAGACTCGTTGAAGAGGGGGCAGTAAAAGAAGTTGAAGGAGATGTTGTTGCCGACCCAAAAATAAAAGCCAAGAGCGCCACATTTAAAATTGGAAAGAAGAGGTTCGTAAAAGTTGTGATTGGTTAATGGTTCAGCGTTAGAGGGCCATCAGCCCCACCAGGAAAAAGCAAAGAGGCGCCGTAGGCGCCTCTTTGCTTTGACCCCTAATGGGTTCCTACCAGTACCCTTCGTCGTTCGGATCAAAAGCTATTTCAACCTCGTCGTCTTCGTCATCTTGGTCCGTAGAAGAAAAAGCAATAATGTCTTCTTCTACAATAATTTCCTCTTCAAACACCGCCTCAAGGGCATCAGGGTTCACATCACCGGCTTTTGGTTCTTCCTCTTCAATTAGCATAGAAATATATAATCAATGTACCAAAAGATATCACCATATCTGTCTACTTGCAAGCCTTTCTCTGTGACAACTAAAGTAACCCTTCCAAAATAAGCTTATTTTGTCGATTTGCACTATGGGTGAGAGCTACTGCTATTGCGTCTATTTCGTCGTCGAGTACTTTGTTGTGGCTGTCTATTTTAAGAATTCTAGACACCATTATCGAAATATCTTCCTTGGTCGCTTTGCCATAACCCGCAACAGCGAGCTTGATTTGAGCAGGAGAGTATTCGTAAAGTTTTATTTTATACAGCTCAGAAACATAAATACAAACACCGCGCACCTCCGCCACAGTAATGATAGTTTTTTGGTTTGTTGTAAAGAAAAGCGTCTCTATTGCGAGCTCGTTTGGTTTGTGTGTCTCAATGATTTTTGTGAGCTCTTGTCCGACATGCGCAATACGAGCACCGAAGGAGTCTTTTTTTGAGGTTGTAATACAGGTTGAAAAAACAAGAGACTCTTTGTTGCCGTTTTTGTCCAAAATACACACACCAAGCCTATCGAACCCCGGGTCTATTCCTAAAATCCTAATAGTCGACATGCTATTTTTTAAAGTGTAAGAGCGCTTTGTCAGTTGCTTTTCTTCCCCTGGGGGTTCTCTCAATCATTCCAATTTGGAGAAGGTATGGTTCAGTGACGTCCGCAATAGTTGCTTCCTCCTCTCCTGTTGCAGCGGCAAGGGTGTTGATACCAACTGGCCCACCGTTAAAAACATTAACCAAACACTCAAGAACAATTCTTTCAGATGTTCCGATGCCGAACTCGTCAATCTCAAGAAGAGCAAGAGATTCGTCGACGACATCTTTTGAGATTGATGTTTTGTGTACTTGGGCGTAGTCTCGCGCTCGCTTGAGGTAGTAGTTGGCTATACGCGGAGTAAATCGCGACCGTTTTGCGATCTCAGCTGCCGCGTCTTCTGGTAACTCTGCTCCTAATATTTTTGCGCTTCTCCTTACAATGAGAGATATTTCTTCATCGGTATAATACTGTAGTCGATATACACCACCTGAGAATCGTGAGCGTAGCGGCGCGGAGAGTAGGGATATGCGTGTTGTTGCACCAATGAGTGTAAAGGGTGGCAGGTCAAGCTGTATCGTTCTAGCAGAAGGACCCTTCCCAATGACGATATCTAGCTTTCCTGACTCCATGGCAGGGTAGAGCACCTCCTCAATCATTTTATTCAAACGATGTATTTCATCAATGAAGAGAACATCGCCCGGTGTAAGGTTGGTAAGAATAGCGGCAAGGTCTCCAACTTTCATAATCGCAGGCCCGCTCGACTGACGCAGGTTAGCTCCAAGCTCTTTTGCTACAAGATGAGCAAGCGTTGTCTTTCCAAGTCCAGGGGGACCGTACAAAAGAATATGTTCAGGAGGTGTCTCACGCTCTTTTGCTGCTGTTAAAAGTATCTTTAAGTTCTTCTTGATGACTTCTTGTCCAACGTAGTCATTAAAATTATCAGGCCGGAGCGCGCTGTCTAAATGTGAGCTCTCTTCAGGTGTTTCTTGGGGTGCGAATGTGGTCATACGAGAGGGGAAGGAGGGGTGTTTGACAAAAGTTTTTTATATGCTATAATACTAGTATATCGTAAGGGAAATCAGTTGCATATCTGTTACGAAGGAAGCTAAGAACCTATACATCTCTAAACAGTCAGGACTTCGTCCCATTTTCCGATAACGGAGGACGATCTGGTTACACTTGTTGTCTCTGGGTCTATCCTTACGGAGGAATTTTCTTCACCAAGGGGTTGTTTAGAGATCTATGGGTTTTTATTTTTGGAAAGTTAGATGATAACGGTTGTGGGTTAGGAGTTGATGCACGAAGCCGAAGGCTTCGTGCATCTTTTGCACATACTCACAACTCCTAACAGTCAGCCTCTAACCATACTCACTATTCTTCCCCGTAAAGATCTACTGTTTTTGAGATTTCTTCAAACGAAGTTTCTCCTGCTAACATTTTGAGTATAGCATCCTCTCGTAGTGTCGGAATCCGCTGGCTTTTGGCCGCCTTTTTTATTTCACGCTCGCTTGGGTTGGTCATGAGAGCTGTCTCTATTTCGCTGTTCATAATAACTGCCTCAAATATTCCAATACGCCCACTATACCCTGTGCCACTACAATGTTCACATCCGTGAGATCTAAAGAGGGGATAGGTGACACCGAGCACGACATCTCCCATCGAGTCGTCTTTTTTGGAGAGCTTCATTTCGCCTAGTATGTTGGTGATGACACGAGACTCTTTTTCATTGGATTCATAGACGTCCTTACATTCGGTACACAGCCTTCGAACGAGTCGTTGAGCAAGAGACAAAGAGAGTGCTCCCGCGATAACTTTTGGGTTAACGCCGAGGTCGATGAGTCTAGGGAAGGTGCCAGCTGCGTTATTGGTGTGAAGGGTTGAGAGTACAAGGTGGCCGGTGAGTGCCGCGTTGATAGCGACTTTTGCCGTGTCTTCATCACGGATTTCTCCCACCATGATAACGTCAGGGTCCTGACGAAGCGCGGCACGTAGTCCAGAAAGGAATGTATAATCCTTCTCTTCTTCCACCTGCGTTTGTGTTATTCCTTCGAAGTGATACTCAATCGGGTCTTCAATGGTGAGGATTTTTACTTCAGGGCTATAGACGTGGTTGAGGAATGCGTAGAGGGTGGTTGTTTTTCCTGACCCTGTTGGTCCGGTAGTGAGCAAGATACCATTTGGACGAGAGAGGGCGGCGGTTACAGCGTCGCGCACTTTGTCATTAAAGGCTATCTTATCAAGGCCTTTTACGGTGTTGCGCGGGTCAAGAATACGCATCACGAAGCTTTCTCCATAATTTCCAGGAACAACAGACACACGCATATCCACCTCTGCTTCGCCTAGGTCAATACTGAATCGCCCATCTTGAGCGCTTGCGTTTGTTGATAGCTTAAGTCCTGAGAGAAGCTTGAGCCTGCTTGTAATATTTTTTTGAAGCGCGAAGTCAAAGAAGGCGATATCTTCAAGCACACCGTTAACACGGTAACGAAGGCGCACCTTGGTCTCCTCCGGTTCAATGTGAATATCGCTCGCCTTTAGCTTAAGAGCGCCAGCCATCATCAGCTCGAGGATTCTTGTTGTTTTGTACAGTATCTGAGAGTGAGACATCTCATTAAATACTTTTTCTAGTCCGTCTCGTGTATCGAACTGCTGCATGAGTGCAGCCATTTTCTTTTCTGAAAGATCGAGCATGCCACCCTCCACCTTACTTCCATGGCTAAAGTCCGTGTAGCGCGAGAGCACATGGTTAAGAGACGAATGAGAACATAAGAAAAGCACCAACTCCTCACCTTTTTCCTCCATCGGACGAAGTAGCTTCTCTAATGCGGGTAAGTCTGGCGTTGGGGTCGCAAGGTATAATTTCCTTCCAACAAGCTTAAAAGCAGCAACATTTGCCTCGCGGGCCTCTTCTTCTGTGATGAACTGCATGGCGTCAGGCTCCGGAGAGAGGCCTCGCAAGTCAACGTAGGGAAGGTTGTACTTGTCCGAAAGCATCTTCATTGCGTCCTCCTCTTCTTGTTTTTTGAGCTCGTCTATCTCGTCGAGCTGCTTAGAATCGTTAAGAAATGCCATGGGAACAGTATATAGTCACAAGATGGTAGTTACTAGTTGATAGGGGACAAACAGGAAGACAGTAGACAGGAGATAACAGAATTGAAGGTTGGGAGTGAGGGGCGCCTTCGGCGCCCCTCAC
>JACCDG010181502.1_pt1 | contig 44589 bp, 57 predicted proteins | sample 7442471 | NCBI WGS metagenome assembly JACCDG01 (sample SAMN15323444, study PRJNA562643) | freshwater metagenome | isolation source: river surface water | place: USA:Blue River Watershed | collected 2017-08-17
AAAATAAAACAATGAACACAAAAGAAATAATTTCAAAAATGGATAAGAGTTATTCACTCACATATTGCGACTATCGAGACAATCTCGACGACCACGACGAACTTATACAGGCAATTGTCAATACAGAAAATGGAATCGATTTGCTATATGAAGAATCGATCGATTGGAATATGGACCAACAGGAGGGCGAATCAGTCCACGCAATTATGAAAGAATTGATGACGGAGGAGGAACTCGAAAAATTGACCGACCGAGAACGCGAGGAAATCGAGACGGCAATTTACGATAGACGAGACGACGACTACTGCAAAGAAGTCCTCGACAATACTTCACCGCGATATTTTTACTATGATTTGAACGAATATATCGGCGATGAGGACGACCTAAAAACATTTTGCGAAAAGTATAAAATCGACTATGAGAACGCATTGAAAATATACCGCGAATCATTTGATTGTGGGCAAGCCGTCATTTTTTTCTGGAACAATCCCACCGAAATGTTACAGAACGGAAACACAATTTCATTTGACGCGGACTGCGAACTGGCTTTCATTTCTCGAAGTCTCGGAAGCGGTTTCAGCGGAGCATTGAAGCAGAAACTTTCACTGCCATTTGTTCGAGAGAATTTGAACGACGACAAAGGAGCAAGCGGATATTCATATACCGACGAGGTATGCGGAATGATTGGCGGAGCGATGGGCAGTGCTTTAATACACGACACAAAAGAAGTATTACCGGAAATTACAGTCAATGAAAACGCGCAATCATTTGCGAGACAGGAAGCAGAATATCAGGCGACCTACAAAGCCGGAAAATGCACGCTCGGAGATACGAAATATTCGAGACATAGAAATCACAAATATGTGAACGAATTCCCTTGCGGAACTCATTGCACCGATTGTGGGCAATTTTGGATCGACTAACGCCTTGCTATCGCTTGCAAATCATTGCAGGCGCTATGCAGTGCATTATCAATAACAAGCATTGCAAAACATAAAATGAACAATGAATTAGATGAGATTTATTTCACGCAGTTAGATAAAGAAGTGTCGGAGCACATTTATATGGTAGATAAAACAGATATAAAAAAAGTTGCTATTTCGGACGAGGGCGATATGCAAGTTATCTACACAATAGACGGCGTGAAGTGGACAGGTGCTTTAATGGGCATTGAGTTAGACAAGAAAGGAGAGGTGAAATTTTATTATGTAGAGCCATATTAATAAATAAATATATGAAAGAAAAAATACAATAAAATGGAATATCTATACAAAGTATTCGAGTTGATGTATCAGCACTGGATTTTAACAATCGTGTTTCTGTTTATTCTAGCAACAAAAAACACAATTAATATTAAATAAAATGACAAAATATAAACACATAGACACAACAGTTACAGGAAGCAGAATTGTGAAAGAGATACAATTTGAGAACGAGGAGGGAGACACTATCATAGCGGAAAGATGGAGCAGTTACAGTGAACACAATGATATCGACAATGACGGCGATATGAATATCATTGAGGGCAAGGAGTTTTGGGACGAGTTATCAGACGAGGAGCAGGACGAATTAACAGATATTATCAACGACGAGTTTAGAAAAAATTAACAATATGAAAATAGAAAATAAAATAGACCAGATATTGGACGACCTCGCACAATGCACAGGGCGAGGAAAATGGGACAAGCATTATCTCGAAGTTGTGGAGGAGGTTAGAAAAGAATTAATAACGCTTTATAAAAAGGACAGCGAGGACTATGATATGCTTGTCCGTGAAAATGATGCCTTTGCAGAAGCATTTAAAAGACTCGGTTATACCGATGACCAGATATCAGATATTGCTAACGGAAAAAAATATGAAAAATCCAAAAAAAATTGAGAAATTGCGAATTGAGATAGACCAGTTGCGATTGAATATCGAGAACGAGGTCGGCTCGTCCACAATGGATATGATAAACGAACTGATCGAACTCGAATTGGAACTGGAAGCCGAATGCAATCGATAGGGCAATTTAACACCCTGTGATCGCCCATAAAATGTATTTTTACTGGCGACACACAGTGTATTATCAATAACAAAACACTGTAAAAATGTATGGATATATATGAAATATACGGCTATGAACAGCCGTTGTTGGAGAGGTGCTTTGCAGATTTTTACAACAAATTTGCGCGCGATATCGACACTGATGAAAACTTTTCATTATCAGATGATGAGGTTACCGAAGTTTTCGATGAACTAGTTTTGCGATATATGAAACAGACAATGAGTAGAAGCGAATGGGATCGAGTTATCAGCGAATTACAATAAAAAAATGAACACAAAAACAATCAGAAGCCGTTGGGACATTGCGATTATAGACACGGATTTCAAAAGCACCAGTCTAATGGACCATTTTGAAATCCCTTACCGAGAAATCGTCGCGGTTTTCGGAAAGCAGAATGCGAAAAACGATGGGTATAAAACAGACGCTGAGTGGGAGATAAATACTCCGGCAGGCAAAGGGACGATTTACAACTACAAGGACGGAAAAAATTATCTCGGAGAAAAGGGGTGTATAATAGAAAATATCACTGACTGGCATATCGGCGGAGAGAATAAGGAATGCGCGGAATATATTATTAACGAATTAAAAAAACGAAACAATGGATCAAGATTTGAAAAATAAAATTCTCGAAGATTGGGGCTTTTTCTCACAACGAAGCGAGGTTGAACCCGGGGTCCGCGAACTGATAGACGAGACCGGAACTTGGTGGATTGATAAAGTTGAACAGGCATATCGGCAGGGCAGGTACGAACTTGGAGAAGAAATTATAAAAATAATAAAATATTAAAATGAATAATCAAAAAGACGGAGTGTTGTATATAGTTATAGGAATAATAATCGTGGTATTCGCTCTTATCATAGTTGCGATGTCTGATCAAATTGCTGAGCAAGGGAAATCGATTGAACTTCTCACAGGGGTTACGGAGAAATTAATTGAGACAGATCGGCTTCAAATGGATTTTAACAGCACAGTGGTTGAGGTTCTAACAAAATAATATGAAAGACTTACAAACAAAAAAACGAAAGCAGATGATTAAAGAGATGAGTGGCAGGACTATGTTCGAAAAGACATTCAGTAGTCGTGAAGTAATTAAAGGGTTACTAAAAGGCAGTGGCCAATGGCACGACGGTCGTAGTTACAATGTCACTTGGAGAATTGCTCCGGACGCAGATGATAACACTATCACCATAAGAGAAACTCCTGAGCTATTATTAGATCAAGAAAAGGCCCCGGTCAGCGAGAAGCCAAAGAAAGAATTGAATTTTATCCAGGCCCTGACACTTTTCTTATTCGTACTTTCGATCGGACTGTTTATAATCGATATTGTAGTAACAATCGATAACACCCGCACCGAGAAATTAGCAACCTGCGAATTGCGTGGCGATTGTGCAGAGGTTATTAAAAGTATAAATAGATAATATGACAACAGAACAATTAAAAAGAAAACTAAAAAAGATAATCATTGATTTGCAGGACTTCTATGATGAGCCATACCTAGACCTACAGTCAAAGTCAGATATAGAAGATGCCACCGAAGTCTTGGAGAGAATTGCAATAAATGTTTACTCAACTGAGGTATAAATAGATAATATGACAGGCAAATCAAAAGTAAGGTTTATATTAAATGATATAAACAAAAAAGATTGGGAGAAAGGTGAGGTTGGGTATATTGACGGATATTGTAGGGGTGGTTACGATAAAGCAATCAAAAGACCAAATCTACCATCTAACCACAATAAAGCAGACATTATTAGAGGAGTTAAATAAATAGGTATGAAAGTAATAAAAAATCACACACAACAAAATATATGTCTTGAAGGTTTTGGAACTATTGAAATTAAAGAAAATGAAGTAGGAGAATGGCAAATAGACCTATTCCCACGAGGAACTGAAAATAACAGAAATAAAATACAGTTAGAAATGACTTTTGGAGCAATTGGAGATAAATGCTTTGAATATCCAAAGGAAAATAAAAACAGGTGTGATGAGATTTATAGGATAGAAAAATAGGAATTTATTAGAGGAATTAAATAAATAAAACAATGACAATAAATAAATTATACCAAAAGATAGCTTGGAAATTACCAGCTGGGCTTGTTCTTTGGTGTTATATAAGGGTGGTTTCTTTATCAGGAGAAGTTCCTCTAGAGTATGAAAAACAATATGATGCCTTTGTTGATAAGCATAACTTAAAAAAACAAGGCTTTTAATATTTCAAATTATCAACTAACAACATAAAACAATGAAAGAACAATTAAAGGAGATAATTAGTAAGGCGATTGGGGAGGATATGGAGAAGACTAAAGAAGAAAGTGACACAGAAAAAATTAAAGACTTCTTTACATATACAATGCCAACAATGACTGACATTGAAAATGGAGATATTTTAGCAGAGGTAAAAGACTAACACATAAAACAATGAAAATTATAATATCAAGAACAAGTGACATGTATGGTAGGGAAAAACCTTGTGAAGAAGCCAGGATGGGGATGTTCCCATATTGGAGTTCTAGAGCATGCTCTGAAGAATACTTTGACGAAAACTTTTCTAACAGTGAGGGATTATGGAGAAGTAAAGGTAAAAATCATACCACTGTTGGTTCTCATATAACTAGGCAAGAAGATGATAGAGAGCTGTGGTATGTTGATATTGAATCATTCGATGATTTGTACAAGCTACAAGACAAAGAAGGAGAACTTATTATCAAGACTTACAAATATGGCGGTCCGAATGATAAATTACTAGAAATAGAGATCTACGATACATATCGGGAGTAATAACACATAACATTATGAAAGTGATGGGGTTATAAACAGGTTATGCACAGTTTTTATACTTGCACCGACACCGACATTGGGTATATAATAAGCGAAGATTTACTTTCAGTAGATATCGAAACAAAATCTGATCCGAGTTACACTGGATTAATTATCAAACATGGTGGTATACCACTAATAATATAAAAAATATGGGATTACAAAATAGAGCAGAAGGAAAGTTTATCACAATCTTAAAAGGAAAGTTTTCACAAAGGGTTCCAGAAGGAACTCCCGGAGCAGAGGTGAGAACAAATAAATTGGGGAAGCAGGTATCAGAAGTATTTCACGACGACTTCGTTGGAAAATTAGTTAGCATAAAGGTTCAAGATGGAGCTTATGGAAAGACTTGGAATTTCGGATTCCGAGACAAAGGAGATGTATACACATTACAACTTTCTTATAGCAATAGCTTCGCGACAGCATTTCTAAAGATGCTTCCGAACATCGATTTGAACAAGGAGATGAAAGTTTCTCCAAGCGTCAAAACCGTTGATGGAAAAGAAAAAAGCTCTCTTTTCGTCAGCCAGGATGGAGTTGCGATCAAACACGCCTACACAAAAGAGAAACCGAACGGATTACCTCCAATGGAGCAAGTGACAGTAAAGGGGCAGTTGGTATGGGATGATACAAAGAGAATTGAATTTTTGCACAATATGGTTATGACAACTATCGTGCCGAAATTACCATCATCGCCTTCACAGGCGAACCCTGCCGGCGCAGTTGCTCAAAATAGTAACGGCGTTGCAGAAGAGAAGATTGAGTATCCTGCAGATGAAATTAATCCGGAAGACATTCCGTTTTAATTAAATGGTCAGTACACATTGTGTACTGGAGTCCGTCTTGGAACATAACAATATTGAAACTTTCCCAGTAGACAATATCTCCTTTCCAGGACGGACTCCGGTGCGCAATGCAAGGTGTGTAGATTGGGGAAATGGATAGCGTGTTGTGCCAACTACCCAAACGGAAATTGCAAAGGGTCATGCGACGAAATGTTGGACTCCCCGATCTGCACATCTGAAAGTAAATTTAATAATGAAAAAATGTAACACAAAAAAGAATATGGTCGGCGGAATGAAGGTAACCAGTTTCGTCCAACAGGTTAATACATTCTCCTTAGGAGAATTGATTACCTTCATTCTGTCTGCCATTAATAAAAATGTATGATTAAAAAAAACGAAAGGACATTCATAACCTTCTTCCCAAACTGTAAATATAGATATCTGGATCTGGCTCAGAAAATCGAGTCGCCGATTTCTTCACCAGTTGAAAGAAAAGATTTAAACGAAAAAGGATACGATGCATTCTTTACTCCAAACGGTTTCGCAGGAGATAACGCCACAATTGAAAATTGCACGAATTTAAATGCGTTCTATATCGACATAGATAAAAACCTAACAGATGATGAAATCTCAGAGATAAGAGCAATACACGAACCGACCTTTATAATTAAAACAAAAAATGGTTTTCATTTCTACTGGTGCTTGGACGAATCGATTTATAAAGATGAGACAGAAGATTGGGCTGGAGCGGTGAAGAGGTGGGAGAAGATCGAGCAGGCCATTGTTGATCGAATTAAAATCGCCGATAGAGCCGTGAAAGATATTCCGAGAATATTGCGCGTTCCGGATTCGTATTACTGGAAGAACGCAGGGGATGCCGTAAAGAATGGAACAGCCGGGGTTTTCAAAATAAAAGGTATCCACAAAGATATTTCAAAAGTTTATTCAATGAACGAAATGGAGGAGGCTTTTCCATCTGTGACTTCTGAGATAACTTTCGAAAGTGCGTCTGCTCCAGGTTCTGACCGAGCGAAGAGAATATCTGAAGCAGAAAGAAAAGATTTCTTTGAGAGAGTGAACCGGGTTTATCCCATCGAAGAGAGAGACAGCTTCCAGAAGCTCATTTCGGCTGATCCGAGCAGTATCCCCGGACCAGGTATGCGTAACCAAGCATTGCTAGTCACCGCAACTCTTATGAGACAGGCCGGATGGACGAGAGACCAAGCAATCAAGCATATTAATAAAGTTGGATGGCATGGCATTGAGAACGAGCGTGGAGGCCCACAAGAAATCGTTAATACAATCAATAGCGCGTTCAATGGCGGATATACCTACTCATTCAAGAACGAGATTATCTCCCATAATATGTCCGATATCGAAAGCCAGAAGATTCAGCAGGCTTTCACCGGGGTCCTGAAAGAGAGACGGGAACAGGATAAGGTTCGATTCTCAAATTACGAGAGGGAATTACTGGCTCAGAATCCGTATCTTAAAAAGAACGAGATCGGAATAGTTTTCCGATATGTGAATGGTGTATATAAAATGATGTCTGACCAGGAAGTCTCAGACATGGTGCTCAACGGTCTATACGAAGATATGTTGTGGGGATATAGGACAAAAAAGAACGTATCGGACAAAGTTGCTTGTCTTTTATCCATTATTCCTCTTCTCGAGATAACAAATGACCGCGGTTATTTAGTGAATGTGAAGAACGGCATATTGAATATTGTGACAAGGAAGTTGATACCCCACACACCGAACTTTGTGTCCTTGATACAGTACCCAGTTGTGTACGATCCGAATGCCACCTGCCCTGTATGGGACAATTGTGTATCGGAGTGGATGAGTGGTCCAGAGCAAGCGGAAAAAATCCGTCTAATAAAACAATTCTGTGGTTATTGCTTATCTTCGGATATGTATTACGACAGGGCGTTGTTCATGGTTGGTGATGGTGGTAACGGAAAATCTACTTTCATAGACACAATCGCCAAGGTTATCGGACCTGACGCAACATCCCACATTGATCTGGAAGCGTTATACAGCCCCTTTGGAATGCACGGCCTGATTGGAAAGAGGTTGAACATAATTGAAGAGGTACATGGGAATTACTACCAATCGAACAAATTGAAGAAAGTTATATCCGGGGAGAAGGTGACAATTGATATCAAATATAAGCCACAATTTACATTCCGTCCTCAGGCCAAATTCGTATTCGCAGTGAATATGTTGCCCAGAGTTGATGACACGTCAAATGCTTCTGAGAGAAGAATTTGTGCAGTCACATTCTTGAATAACTACCGAAAAAATCCGAATTTCAAACTTCGTTCCAGCCTCGGTGAATTACATAAAGAGTTGTCCGGGATATTAAATTGGATGCTTGATGGTGCGAGAGACTTGGCTGAGATGGGTAACTTTATCGTGACAAAAGAGCAAACCAGGATGCTCGATGAGTACCGAGAAGAAAACTCATCAGTGGAGGGCTTCTTGTCGCAATGCGTGGTATTGGATCCGGACTCAGAGATAGAGGTTCCAAAGTTGTACTCAGAATATAAAAAGTGGAGCTCAACTGACGGCGGAAGAAAGATAAAAGCAAATATTACATTTACGAAAGAAGTAAAAGCATACGGAGAGAAAGATAGCCGATTCACCTATGCCCCAAGATTGTATGGAGGAACAGAGGCGAAGTTTGTTGGAATTAAAATGAGCCCGCACTGGGTGAAGAACTCAGATGATTGGACCGGATACAATTAACAATATGATACCACCACTATACGACCATCAAAAAAAGATTATCAAAGAAAACAAATTAAAATGTGGATTGTTTTTGGGTACCGGAGCTTCTAAGACTCGTACAGCTTTAGAGCTCGCGGAAGGTAAAACCCTGGTGATTTGTCCGAAACAGCAAAGAGACGATCAAACGTGGGAGAGAGAGAATGAGAAATGGGGTACGAAAAAAGATTTGACCGTGGTGAGCAAGGAGGACCTTCGAAGGGATTGGCAGAGCTATCCGAAATACACGACCGTCATAATAGACGAGTGTCACAACAACCTCGGAGTTACTCCGGCGTACGTCCAGAGAAAAGGTGTGCAGATTCCGAAGACCTCTCAGATATTCGAGGCGACGTTGGGATACGTCGAAAAACATAATCCAAAAAGATTGTATCTTCTGTCCGCGACTCCGGTTCCGAAACCAATGAGCATGTGGGCAATCGGAATATTGTTCGGGCAGAAATGGGACTTCCATAAATTCCGGAGCGTTTATTACACAGAGATTCGAATGGGGGGCGCTCGTAGGATATGGATGCCCAAGAAGACAGAGGAGATGCGAAAGAGGCTTGCGGCGCTTGTTCAGAGGTTCGGATACACTGGAGGGTTAAATGATTTCTTCGATGTCCCGGAACAGACCCATAAAATCGTTGAAATTGAGCTCAGTAAGGAGCAAAAGGCCGCAATGATAGAACTTACCTTTTCCGAGGCAGACCCTCTTGTACGACGCGCTAGGCTTCGTACGATTGAAAATGGGGTGCTATATGGGAAGAAAATAGAGGAATTGGATGGGAAAATCGATCAGATGACCAATATGACCACGATTTTCAAGTCTTACAAGATAGATTATATCCTAGAAAGAGCCCAGGAATTTCCGAAATTACTTATCTTTGCAAATTACACAGCTCAGATAGAGGAAATCGCCAGAGCTCTTCGGGAGGAGGGGTACCGTGTTTCAACCCTCACAGGACAAACGAAAGATAGAACTTTTATAAAGAAGGTGAACGAAAGCGATGAGCCACATATAATAATCGCGCAGAGTTCAATTTCTTCTGGGTACGAGCTTCCTAGTTTTCCTTGCGTGATATACGCAAGCAAGTCCTGGAGGCACGTTGACTATGAACAGTCACTTGGTCGAGTGCTCAGATCAAATCATTTGAAGAAAAACTTGTATATTCATTTGATTGTAAAAGGTTGTGACTCGGACTGTCATGAAGCCATTATGGCGGGACAAGATTTTCAGGAGAAATTAACATTAAATATATAAAAATATGGAAAAAATAGATGAGTGGATGGAAGAGTTGGGGTGGAGATCTTTGGGTCCGCAAAAAATGGAGTCAATGAAGTCATATATCAAGGGGAAGTGGAGAATGAACTTTTACACAACCAAAAATAGTTACACCGTGCAAAACGCCACTATAAAATTCGATAGTGGGACAATGAGAGGGCATGTGTATAACAAGGAGGATTTGACTAGGGCCTTATCGGCCTTATAGGAAGTTATCAACATTGACAGCGACACCGATGTCGGTATATAATAACATACAGGTAATGAAAAAAGAGGCAAAATGGAACACGATACTTAATCAGTATTTTAGAGAGAAAAAATTTTACTGCTTCTACGAGCTGAAGCAGACAGATAAAGACACTTTCCCCTTCGCGAAAATTGAGAAAGTACAGTGGGACGGGTTACCGGCAACAGAGAAGAATGGGTTGGTATGGAAATGGTCCGATGAAATAAGCAGACCAAAACCATGCGACGGCGCGAGCATTCCGCCATTACCTTCTTACCTGATAATAAAATTCAAAGACGAGTTTTGTTTCATCAGGTTCGAGAAGATAGTGAGCTTGCGAGATGAAGGCATCATCTCGATCAGCCGTTCGAGAGCGGAAGAATTATCAGAAAAAATTATTAAAATATAAAATATGTATCAAGAATATGTCGTTATAATCATGTTGATATTAATGCTTATCAGTGCTATTAAATTCAACCGATTAGCAAAAAAGGTCAGAGACCTTCATAAACATATCGCAAGATTAGAAGTGATGATTGGAGTAAAGGAGATGCAGAATATTTTGGAGAAGATGCAAGAAGAACTTATTAGTAACTTAAAAGAAAATGCAAAAAGAGATTCGATTAAAAAAGAAGGCGATGGTAAGGATAAACACAAGAATAAGACCAGACCAGCATAAATTTATCAAAGAATTAGCTAAAAAGAGACACGAATCTGAGGGGGATGCGTTTAGAAGTATGATCGACGCGTACATTTTTAGCGAAGTAGCGGTAACCGAAAATAAATGAGTACCAAATACGAACAGTATGCGATCATAGACTCTCAGATCGAGATTCTTGAAGCGCAAAAAGCAGGGCTGAGAGATGAGATTATTAAAGAAATGGTTGAAAAGGGAGAGAAGAAAGCCACAACAGAAGTAGGTAGCTTCACTGTTGTTCCTTTGAAAACGTGGACTTATTCAGCGGAGACGAGCATGTTTGAAGAGGATACAAAGAAAGCTATCAAAGAATTATCAGAAGAAATTAAAGCCAAAAAGGCGGCTGAGGAGGAATCCGGAGATGCTACCTATGTTGAGAAACCATCATTGAGATTCACTCCAATTAAATTGTAAAAAATGTATGAAAACTGAGAAAGTTAAAAAAGAAAAAGTTGTAAAAACTCCGGCTGTAAAGTTGGTCAGTTATTCAATGAGAATGGTGATACCAACCGGAAACTATGCGAACATTCAACCTGAGATTATTGTTCAAGCTGGCACGGTTGAAGACGCTCACAACTATATTGCGCCTCACATGAATAAATTGTGGAAGGAGTACTATTTGATAAGTGAGAGACGACCAGAGCCTAAAAAAGTTGTAGTTACTCCGGCACCAGTAGTTGAAACACCGGCACCAGTAGCGCCAGTGATCGAGACCAAAGTAGTTGAAGCGCCTGCCCCTGCGACGAGTGTCGCATTTGCGAAAGCTCAGCAAGCTATTATGTCAGCGACGAGCCTGGATGCACTCGATCTTATTCGAGAAAGGATTGAGGTTTCTGTAAAGCTAACAGACGAGGACAAGGTTGCACTTGAGCCGATCAGGGAGAAAAGAATTTCTGAAATAGTTGATAGCAAGTTGGATAACCAAGGTTAGTATGAGTAAACTCTTATTACCGAAACCGCACTTATCGTGGTCCCAGATGACTTGTTGGGAGAGCAGTCCAGAACGATACAGAAGAGAATATTTTGAGAAGGGAAGGAAGCTCGACACCAAGTACTTGAGATTCGGTAAAGGGATTGCTGAGATGATTGAGAGTGGAGAACACAAGAAAATATTGCCCGACTTAGTTGTGTATGATAGTCCCGAGTTCGAAGTAAAAACGAAAGTACTTGGCGTGCCAACCCTTTCATATCTGGACTCATATGATTCTAAGAAAAATGTATTTAGAGAATACAAGACTGGTAAAGTCCCATGGACGCAAGCCAAGGTTATAAAACACGGGCAACTTGTATTTTATGCCACCGTCTTAAAACATAGTTGTGGTAAGATGCCTGAGTACTGCGATTTGGATTGGATAGAGACGAAAGAAGGGCAGGTTGATGTGGTTGATTTCTGGAGAGATAACGAAGGTATGGTCAATCTCACCGGAAAAATAAAACCATTCCATCGTGTATTCGATGAAAGAGAAATCAAGAATATGGAGAATAGAATATTCCGGGTGGCGAACGAAATTTCAGACGCTTATAAAAACTTTATAAAAGAAATATAATATGACAGAGCAAGAAAAAAGGGTAAAAATGCAGAACAAAGTCAAAGCGATCATGGTGCTTTGCGAACAGTTACAGATTAATATTAGTGCAGAACAGCAAGTGACACAGGACGGACTCATAAAGAATGTGGTATTCTTTAATGATCTAGAAAAATATCCTAGTCAGGAGAAAAAAGAAGAACCAATAGACACGGCGAAAGAGCCGATAACACAAGAAAAAAATGAAAATCAAACGCCCAGCGATATACAGTAATAAAACTATTAGACTTGCATTCGAGTTCGGATTAGTATTATCTGAAACAGCGAGAGAAATGGGAGTTGAGTTGAACCCGGAGATTTCAGCGCGAGCTGAAGAAATATTCATCTCAGAGGTTCGAACGAATGGAGCGGATAAAACTGCGTTGAACTTTATCCCCTTAATTCTTGCAAGTTTCGAAAAGTGATTTATACTTAAATCGTTGTTACCCGATTCATCGATAGTGATATTCTAGACTGATGGCAACGAGCTGTCTCGAGGAATATCACAACGACAATTTAGTAACATCGGATGCTAAAAAACACCACCGTTTACTTTACAAAACATTGAAAGTACAGACACGGTGTTTTTTTATAGTCCTTTAAATCGATTGTTTGTAGACTTTGTCGTTCCAGTTGCCTTAGCGTCTCTCTTTTCGTAATACTCCTGCGCATTAGTAGTTGCCCCTTTTCCGAACAATGTAGCTTTCAAAAGATTTGCAGGTGTCTGGTCTATTTTATACTGGAAGCTACCTACTGAAGTTGTAGACTTCTTCTGATTGTATGATTTGATTCCCTCCTTCGTTTTCTTAATTTGAGAACCTCCGAATGGTAACAGCAATTTGTACAGAGGATCAGAAAGTGCTTTTATCACAATTGCGCTTTCACCAAATCTTGTTGGATCGCTTCTTCCGAATAATGCTTTACGCGTAGGTAATTTCTTCCCGAACATTGATGTACCAAATTCAGGGTATATAGAAGCGATTGATTGGCCGAATGGAACGTTCGACAAAACTTCTCCAAAGATACGTCCGCCGGCGAGAGCATAGTTCTCGTTCTTCAGCGCCTGAGCACTATCTATTACTGCTTGAGCAGGGTCGAATACCGGACGGTTTCCATTAATCTTTTCGATGATATTGTTGGCCATCCACAATCCAAAAAATAGAGTAGCAAACTGCCCGAATTTCTTCTTCAAAGAATTGTCAGACTTTGCCAGATCCTCCATGACCCACCACAAGTTTGTAACTTCAAGTTGGAACGGCGCGACAACCTGGAACATCTTTGAGTTTTGAACAAGAGACTTTTCACCAACCCCACGACCGCCGACCAATTTTCTGGTTGCATCATCTGCGAATTTAATTAGAGACTTTGCATCTGTAATACCTTTTGTCTTCGCCATTTCATACATGGAATTCCAAATCATCTTAGTTCCGATCTCATCTCCGACAGTCACCATCCATCCAAGTAGCTTCTTTGTATTATTGAGCATACCGTGATCGAATTCGCTGAACCCTTTGAAATATCTCTCCTTGATGAACGTCGAGTTCTCCATCGCCACGTTGCGTCCAAAAGTTTGAGCGAGAGTTGTACCGATTCCTTTCAAGAAATTTACAGGTCCAGCAGTGGCTACTCCCTGAGGTATGTTCAAGAATTGAGATATTGAAGACGAAAAGTTTCCGAGGATAGTGTTCGCTTTTGCTCGTCTATTGACCCAATCAACCACCTGGAGGCCCCTTCGGCTGATTAAATCTGCTGTAACACGGTCGATTTCCGAAGATTTTCCGGCGAGGCTGTTTGCGTACATCTGCAAATTGTAAATATAATTGTTCAGTTTCTTTGACTTGTGATCAACGCGACCAAGCAACTCTGCAAGCTCGCGGAATTTTCCTATGTGCTGATCGATATTAATCGCATAGGAATAACCAGGGAGGTAGTCCAAGAATCCTCTCATTGCGCCAACTTTTGTTTTATCACCCATTCTCATCTGTTTTATCGAAGCCCATTTTGTTTTAGGTGTAGTACCTTCAGAAATTCCTTCCAGCATAGGGTCGATACGAACGGGATTTTCCAATATATTTTGGAGTCTCGAGAATTCAGAAGTTGACTCCTGATAGTGTCTGAAATAGTCCGCTCTTTTAGGAGTCCACTTTTCTGGATGGTTAGGATATATCTCCTGTTCTATTCGGTTTATATTATCGATAAACAGCTCATATTTATGTCTGTACCACTGTTCTGCTTTCACTATCTCCGCCGCCTGCTCCTTACCAAATTGAGAAATTAAATCTTCGTAGCTCATCTTCTTTTCACCGTATAACTGGACCGCCTTATCGGCCGCGCTATTCTCTTTAAACTTCCCGGCGATAGCATCTTTAAAGTCCGCAAGCTCCAATTCCAATGTTTTTACGAAGTTTCCTTTTGACGCATCCATAGGATCGAAAATGGCTTCCTTCACTGCCGGCCAATCTTTTCTAAATACTTCCTCGGAGTTTCTATAAATATCTCGTAACTGCTTCTTCACGGTTGTAATATCCTTGTATGCATCCTCGGTAATCTTCTGAGGGAATCGCAACTGCGCTCCAAGGTCTCGCACTTCCTGTCTCTGAATCGGGTGGTCTAGCTCTGCGATATTAGGGTCCACGGTAACATAGTCTCCGAACAAGTTTGCTGCCTGTCTCGCATCCAATATCTTTTGCTGGATACTATTCCTGTATATATTTTCTTTTTGAATGTCACCCTTAACCGCTTGTGGAATTTCAATTACGCGAGCTGGTTGCTCTATTTGTTCCTGTGGTACAGCGTAAATCTCCTTCTGCTGAGCTATTTCATCAAGTGATTGTAATTCAGCTTTCGACATCTTCGCAGGTTTCGATAATTTAGCCTGTTTCTTAGCCTCGGCAATCCTCTTGTTCAACTCTGCTCGTTGTGCTTTGTAATTAGCCTGCTGTTCTTTCAATGCATCATACTTCTCTATTCTGTCCCTAATCATATCCGGATCGTCAAAATTTTCCGCAAGGCCGGCATTCTGCGCAACGTGCCCCAGACGAATATTTCTTTTAATTATCTGGTCTTTCTGGCGATTAGTCATCTTATTATTGACTTGAGTTTGATCTAGGAATGAACCTTCCTTTCGAGACTTAAATTTAGATAGCTCAGCGCCTCCTGTTTCCTTAATCAAATCGTCATTTATCTCCATCAGCATTTCGATGTGAGCTTTCTGCTCCATCAGTGTATCTATCTCACTAGGTACAATTTCGGATGTGCCATTGAAAACGGGCTTTGCCTGTGAGGTGGAAGGAGTTTGCTGAGTAACCACAGGAGCAGGGATAGATTGTGTCTGTGCCGCTGAGACCGGAGCTTCGGCTGCCTTTGTTGAGAGCCACCCCTCACTTTCTAAGCGTGCCTTTCTCGCATCAGATGCCACCTTAATAGCATCAGGTGTGGTATTAGAAACTGTAACAGCACCGGCACGTGGAATCGTCGTAGATGGTTTTTGTTCCCCAATAAATAATGGTTTTTCTGGAGCACCAGGAGCTGGGTGCACTGGTTCTGCCACGCTGCCAGGCTTCCAATTCTTTATGATATTTTTTGTTTCATCGATGGTTTTTGTTTCAGCAAGAACTTTGGAAAGAGCTTTCGCATCATTTTCAGCCATACCGATTTGGAGTAATCGGTTGTACTGAGAGACCACATTTTTATCTTTAGTTACTATTTTGAAAAAAGCCTCAGGAATCTCAGATGCCATCTTCACACTTTTTCCTCCGCCGAATCCGGATAGGTCCAGTGCAATTCCGAGCGCAACAAGAGGATACGAAGCGAGACCAGAGGTGGTTTCGCCAACATAAGGTTTTATATACTCTTTCACATTCTTCGCAGTTTGCTGGACGGTATTAATAGGTTTCCCCCCGAATACCGCACGAGTTATCTTATTACCAGAGGTGTCGATAGACTGATCGAATGGCAATGGAATTTTATTTCTCTCAGAAGCTACTGAGTTTGCGATTTGAGTAGGAATGTTTCCGGCAGTAATGCCAACTGAAGCTACTGTGCGAGCGGTTCCCTGTCCGATATTCTTTGCCACTTGTAAATATGGGTTATCTTCTGGTGGGACCCATCCTAAAAGACCTTTTATTGTATTCGCAGCAATGCCTAGTTTAGTAGATTCGAAAGGCACTTCCTGTGTCGGAGAAGCGTCCAGATTCTTGAACCTATTTGATGAAATAGATTCTGTCATATTCTTAAATCTGTTTTGTGTTGCCATGTTTTTTATGAACCCTTAATTGCGCCCCAAAGTCTAGCCCAGTATCCCTGTTTCTCCTCTTTTGTAAGTGGAAGTTGATCAATATAGTAGTGTTTAACAGTGTCAGGAAGATTGCTTGCCATAATTTCATCCGTTGCTTCTTGTGCAGTAAGCTCACCGGCAGTCACTTGTTTGATTAGATTTCTGAATGTATCAGTCATCTTGTAAGATTTTCCGGAAATCTCATCTATTTCAGAAGGAGTATTGATGAAGAAGTTTTTAATATCTTTATCCAAAGTGCTGAATGCTTCCATTGATAACCCGGATCTTGAGGCTCCGTCATTTAACTGAGACTGTGTAAACAGGTCTGAATCATCTCCGTCCGTTGACTTTGATCCGGTTGTTGCTTTCCATTGTCGGATACTTTCATTCGTTGCGAATATTCTGTCTTCACGATCTTGCTGAGCCTTCTTCTCTTCTTCTCGTGTCTTTAGTCGAGCAAACACGTCATTCAACGCTGGGTCGTAAACGCCGGCATAAGCCTTTTCGATCGCGGCTAATTCACTCGGACTATATGCAATCCCGGACTTTGAAGCTACTTTATAAGGATCGGTTGTTCCTGTGGCGATATCATTTCTGGCGTTATTCAAATTAGTTGCTCTCTTCGTCAAATCTGTAGCAGATTCATTTGGGAACATCATGGCATCTCCGGCCGTCTGAGGAACATCTCCAGTTCCTCTTTGTTGTGGGACCCTGTTCCCAAGAAATACTGCGTATTCCTCTGGTGACATAATATTACCAGTTTTAGGGTCGCGATATTTTGCGTACAAATCTACTGGAGTTGGTGTCGGTACAGCTGGAGCCGGCGTAGCTGGGGCGACAGGCTTTTGTGTACCAGCAAAGACAGGGGCGGGGGTTATACTACCTCCATCAAACAAATTATAGCTACCACCCCCATATGGCAAGTTTCTGGTTGCCGGTGTGGTATTCGCCGTTACCATCGGCCCATTTCTTAAAATTGTTTCTAATGAATTTGCCATATTAATATTTGTTATTATATCCTGTTGCTAATAATTTATTACCCTTATTCCAAAGCAGGCCTGCCGCGCGAGTATTCTCGGCTGCCTTTCTCTCTGTGTTTCTGATTCCTTGGAAATCAAATTGTTTAGGATTGTACACATTTGAAAGCCCGGCTGAGCTAACTCCATCTCTTGCAACATTGGCGTTGTACATATTTGTACCGAGTTTATAGTAATCTTTCAAGCGATTAGCCGAAGAATCTCCGTATTTATACTGATAATCCTGAGCAGTCTGCCCAATGGAGCGTGAATAAGAACCGAATTTAGATGCCTGATCTCTATTGTATGCGTTTTCGAGGTTCTTTTCTTTCTGAATACGTCCACCAGAAAATAGTACACCTTTATTCGCCGCAGTCTGGTCCGCTGCGAGTTTATCTTCTTTGAAACTTTCGCCAGAATTTATCAAATAGTCTTGGTAATCAGCCTGTTTCTGAGCTAAAGCACGCTCAGCGTCTGCGGTTTCATTCTTTTTTAGAGCTTCGTAATATAACTTTGTATCCTCCTGCGCCTGTTTTAAAGCCTTTTGTTGGTCTGCAACACTGAAAGGCATACCCATTGAATCGGTAATTCCAGATAGATTTCCAGATTGAAGTGCGGATATAATGTCATCGAGTGAGCTCCCCCCTTTAGTCAAAGAGCTAATCGCTGGATTTTTAGAAGCCGCATCTCGATATAACGCATCAACAGATTCTTGCGTATCAGGGGTTGCTCCTTTACCAGAAGCGACGGCAATTGACTTAGGACCCCAATATCCAGGGCCTGATGTGTTATCTACTCCGTTCATTTGTTGCCATTTCTTCACCGCCGCAGTAGTTTGAGGGCCGTATATACCCGGGCCGGAAGCAATCTGTGCATCAGTCAACAATCCTTGAGATTTGAGGAATTGTTGAAGTTGTGATACTGCTGGTCCTGTCTGTCCTGGTTGTAAATTTTGTTTTGGGTACATATCGATATTTTAATTATATTGGTAAATTACTAATTTGGCAATCTATTTATTTTTTCTATTAGCCAGTTCGGCCTTCAGCTCAGCAATTTCATCTATCAATTCGTTTATCTTGTGAGCAAAAAGCAGGTATATATCCTGTTTGGATTCAAACATACCTATCATCTGACCCTCTCTGATCACTTTCGGCTCGAGACCAAAAGGGACAGGTAGCTTACCTGCATGTTTCTTTCTTTCTCTGAAATAAATTTCTTTCTCCAGATCTGGAGTTTCCATTGGCTCGAAATCTTTCGGATCGAAATTTTCAACAGGGATCGGGTTCATAACTTTATCCATGTGTTTTTTAAACTCAATCTTTCGCTGAGCCAGTGGTAGACTTTTATCTAAATATTTTTCTATGTTTTCTCTTTTTTGCATATTTTTTTATACAGCGGTCATATCAAATTGACCCCTGAATCCATTAACGTAACCTCTAAAACCCTTTGATGCCCCGTCATAATAAACAATCTGACCGGAGGTGGTAGGATTAGTTGATAATCCTGTTTCAAAATATATTCGTCTTACGTCATTGAGATAACTACCGGCCAAGTTTATGTCGTTACCATTCATGTCGATATCCCCGCCCGCGCTGATCCCGCCAGTTAGATCTAGCTCGTCTCCATAAATAGTTGACCATCTATCTGATGTAGACCCCAAATCAGCACCGAGAGATGAATACGGAGAAAATGCTGTCATTCCAGAGCTGCCGAACCAGGTGGTATCGGATGATGTAGAGAAGTCGAAAACTATTTCGTTGTTGAAATAGAGATTACCAGTACCGCCTAGGTACAGGTTTCTCCACGATATCGACGATGAACCGAGATCGTCGGTTGCATCCGAATCAGATTTCAAAGAAGTATTTATCGCAACAGACGCAAGGTTGCTCAGGGCGGTATTTGCTCCAGAAGAAGCACCGACAATGTTGTCGACATAAATTGTGCCAAAGTGTGAACCGCTGCTACCCAGATTAACTGATGTTGATGTTGGAATAATATGCCGTGCTGACACATTATATCCAAGGCTCCCACTCGCATAGAAATAGTTTGTTGAATCTATTGCCAGCCCGGCATTGCCTGTTCCGTCTCCTACAGAATAAATTGACTTATTAGTCCCTGCGAAAATACCCAAACTGTTTGTGGTGCTGACCAAAGTTCCTACTAGAACGCCGGAATCGTTTGAAAAGGCTAGACTATCTCCGGATAGTTGCATTCTTAATACATCTGACGAATCATAAGACCACAAGTCATCCCCTGAAATTTCAACTCTTAAACCAGAAGCGGAAGTTCTGATGGTTGCACCGGTTATGGTTCCGGCCGTAATTGACCCCAAGTCTGCGCTGATTGCGGAAAGCTGACCGACAGTCAATTTTGATGCATTGATTGTGTTTGCAAGAATATTATCTCCAACAATCTGAGACGCTTCAGATAAATTATACGTGGCGTTGGTAGAACCATTTTGGGCAACAGCGACAAGAACCTTTCCAATGCCAACAGCATTAGCAGGTGTTGTGGTTATTTGATATGCAGTATCTGAGACATTCAAATCCAAATAAATATACGTCTTGGCCGCCATGACCCCAGTTGTTCCGGGTGAAATCGAATAAGAATCACCTCCAGCGGAAGTGAATATTCCAGATCCCCATGTGACAGTTGTAGAAGATGCAGATGTGAATGTGCAAGTTTGGCCCCAGCCCCAGTTTGAAACATCGAGAGTCGCCTGCGGAATTGTTCCTGGCGTCAATTGAGACCCGTTGATTGTGACGTTACTTGTGTTGATATCCTGAGCAGCGCCTCCGGAAGCTATTGCTGGTGGTTCTTCTGGCGTTGCGTCAATAGAAATACTGGTGGAATCTTTAGTGGCGGAATCCTGACTCGTATCCTTGTATAAGTATCTATTTAATAAAAGTTCAGATAGTTTCATAGTTTAGTTTTGATCAAGACCATCATCCTCCAATTTCAGTATCTCTACACCGTCAAACTCTACAGGCTCGCCGGTAGAGTACCCTTTTATTCTGGTTCTTATAATATTGAAATAATCTGTCACCGCATTCGGCATTAGCGAAACGTAACTGCTTCCGATTGTTCCGATATCTTTCCATTCGTTCACGCCGGAAAATTCCGTCTGGTACTGGAACTGAGAACCTCCTCCATTTCTGGAAATTACAGTAGCGCCAGATAGTCTCTTCGAGTGAGAGGACATATCAAAGTACGATCTCCATCTGTCAATAAGCTCGTAATAAATAGGAGACCCGAGATCTGTTTTACCAGAATCCAACTTAGCAACTGCGCCAGCTGATGTGCCAGCGATTTGCTCGATTGTTGTTCCGTTATCATAGGTAATCAGTGATGTGATATTTACTCCCGCATAATCGTACACAGTCCAGATCTGTGTAGAAATAGAATATCGTAATTGACAATTTGCGTATGTCACGCCTTCTACAGTAATAGACCCAACAGACCATTTCACCGCATCGTAACCATCGTAAATACCGGTGATATTTTCGTACGATGATCGAGGAATAGCTTTTACGAAATCTATTATTCTTCGGGATATTTCTGTTGGTTGTGTGTCGTATGCAAATTTATAGAATCCGGAAGAGTGGTGAAAATATACTCCATCTTTCGCCTGAACAATTGACTCTTGAGAGTATGTTCCGACGTTGTAAGCTGGGTACGGGTCTACATTTGAAGCACTGTAAACTCTATAAATGTGATTTTGTTTGAATACCAAAAGTGCCTTAGGAACCCTAAATAGTCCGGTGATTGATTCTCCGTCCTGAGGCGAGAAACTTTCAATGTAGTTGGAAGGGTCATATGAGAGTGTATATGTTGACGGTGGAGTAAACTGTACGATATCGGAGTAGTATAATGCATCATTAGCTTTATTCGCTATCCAAATCCTACCATCGAAGCCGGCCTGGATATAATCACCAATGGGCATTGGAGTCGATGGAACGAATCCAGTCGTCGCAGCAAATGAGCTTGTTCCATCAGAACACTGGAGCGCATCCGTTCCATTCACCATATATATTTTATTCAACCACTGAGAGTATCTAGCTTTTGTAGAAACGGTTGTAGTTCTTCTGGTGACCCAGGATGAGCCATCCCACGACTGAATGGTTGTTCCGAACTGCGCGAACAATCTTTTTATACCACTCTGTATATTCAAGACGCCGAAAGATGTAACGCTCCCACCAAGAGTTGTGGCGTAAGTCTCCATTCCTGAACGTGTCTTTACTGAACCTATCTGATCGAAGTTCATATTTACTGCAAGTTGAACAGAATTTTCAGGACAAACTGTGTCGTTTAACTGAGCCGATCTTATCACTCCTTCTGTTGGGTATGGAACTTTTATGTTTTCAACTGTTGACATTGTTTTTTATTTTAATTTACCTATCCCCGCAGTCATTCCAGAATAAATGCGGAGTAGAAAAACTAAACGGTAATATTTGTGACAAGACCATTCACAACTGTAATAGTTGCTGGAACACAAGGACCTGTGCTGAAAGAACCAACTGGTCCTGTTGGACCTGTTGCTCCTGTTGGACCTGTTGCTCCTGTTGGACCTGTAGGGCCAGTTGAACCAGCTGCGCCAGTTCCGATCGCAGTCCAAGCTGGAACCGCTACTGTACCAGTGTTCTGATATACTGCTGAACCATCTACATCTTGAAGCAAACACTCAAGAGCGAAAAGGTTTGCGTATGTAGAACCTGCTGGTGGTGTACCCTTTACAGTACCGAATGTGATAAGTCTATCTCCTGTAGCCTCTTGTTGCTGAATATCTACAGTTGGGATCAATGGATTTATGATTGCCATATTTTTAATTAATTAATTAACTTGTAATAATCGTGGTCTCTTGCCCAGTGTAAAGATTATCGAACAGTGCCTGGACCAACGATTCGAACTTCTTTAAATCTGGGTCGTCGCTTTTCAACGAAATATCTTTACGATACTTAATTGCATAGCGAAGATACCACTTGTATATTTCTCGATAATGCTCAGGTAGCACTTGATAAAGGTTTTCAACTTCATCAATCTTCTTGTAATAATCAATATAAACATTATTACCCTGCATTGAATCTGGGAAGATTCTATCAAAGACCAATTTATCCTCATACACTGTGTAATAAATCGGCTGTGATATTGTCGGCCTAGACCAGAACCGTGTTCCGGCCGGAACGTCTCTGGTGATGCCAGAGACTCCCAAAAGCTGGTTTGTGGTTAGGTCTACTGATGTGTACGATATCTGCATTATAGTTTGATCGTAGTCTGTTGTGGCGACATAGGCAACTCCAGATGCCGAGTTTGGAAAATCTCCAACGCTGTCGAGGGTAACAGATGTTGCTCCCGTAGAAACATCTGTCGTACAAATTCCACCCATCACTGAGAAAGCAACCTGGTTCCATGTTTTCTTGTCAATATATCTGAGATTGAAAGGGGTTAGAACATTTCCTATCATGAATCTGCAAGCAAGAAGAGACCTGTTGGTTTCATCGAAATCAATGTCATCCGGAAGATCTACACTATTTGTACCCGCTAAAACTTTTATAGGATACTCGAACACCTGCTGCCACGCGTGTCTTATTCCGTACAATTTGCCTTGTGTAAACTTTCGTGCGTCATCAATCGCTGAGATGCAGAAAGGAATTGTAATCTTTGTATCTTCATCTGATATGCCCATCGATCTTAATACTGGAAATATAACAGATGCTACTGAGTTTGTCGGATACGAGCTAACGCTTATCGGAGTAGATGCTTCAGAAAGAAGACCGGTCAAAGAATTTTTCCACTGTATTTTGTAGTAGTCAGTTTTCAGGCCTGCTGTATCATAGATAATTGTCTTCTGTTGTGTCGTGAAGAAAGTCTGGGTTGTAATAACGTTATATGTTCCGCCTAGAGTTGAGCTTTTCGATACAACAATCTGATCGTATTTTATCTCGCTTACAGAATCTCCACGAGAATGTGGCAACGTTGTCGCAAGCGTTGTGAACGATTGAGTAGTGTGGGAAGTGGACGTGACAATTTCGGCGCTTTCAGAACCAACTGAAGATAAAAGCAACAAGATAGATCCTGATGTGAAATCTGTGGCATTATCTACCGGAACAGCTAGTACTCCTTGAGCTATATTGCTAGAAACGTATGTGGATGTTTTTATGTCTAGTTGGTTTGGAATCTCAATACTGTTACCAATGTTGTGTTTTATTTGTATTTGCGGGTAATTACTCATATTTTTTATATCTTAATTCTATACCATTCTTTAATAAAATCAATTCAATCATCAGAATTAACTGAATAACTCTGTCAATTTCGCCTTCGTGATAGGTCCAAAGTTTCCCTCAGCTGGCTCTATAGAGTATGCAAGCTGAAACTTCTTGCATGCGGAACGAGTGACTGGACCCCAGTTTTCATATTTAGGGACATTGGATGGAAAATATCCAAGCCATTCGAAACAGGTCTGGGCAGATATGATACTTCCATCAAACTTAGGTTTAGTTTCTTGAGCGCCCTTAGCGAATTTAAACGACATTAAATATGAGGCCAAGAAACATCTCTTATTAAAGTAGTCTCGGCTTATCAACCTCTGGCCGTTCAGAGAGTATCCAAGTCCCCACGACTCATCGCAAACTAGATACTCCACGCCTTTGTAGGTGACAGGTTCTATCGCTATGATCGAATGACCAGATGTATAAGGCTTGCCACTATAAACTGGAATATCTTTCCATTCTTCATTGTTGAACTTGAACCATAACATGACACCCTTGCCGGTATGCTGAAGAGTAGAAGCGATTGTGTCGAAGTCAATGGGGAGTTCGATTCTTTTTGCGTCGATAATCTTTGCTAAATCTTTTGCATACGGCGGCATTGCTACAGCCATAGACGCAGAGTCACCGAGCCCATCCCCCGGCATAAAACTTTCAAATATGTCCCCGATTTTTGGAAAGACGGAATATATATCTACAGAACTGCAACCTGATATGTCTGGGTTATTTCTAAGTTGATACGGAAAACAAGTTGAAAAATCCACCCATACACCGTACTTATTAAAAAACCAGATTGATAATTCTTTTGCGTAAGTGAACACAACACACCTGCCACTAGACCCTTGGGAACGGATAGGGTATTTCACAAAGTCCTTCGGCTCTTTTACTGGAAATGTCGCAGATGCAACAGCAGTAACAACCTCTTTGTGTTTATAGTTTGCATCTTTTTGTTCATCTGTTTGATTGTCTACACACCCGATATATATTTCGTTTTCCATGTTTTTAATTTATTTTATAAAACTTTGCGTCCTCTAAATACTTCGGCTTATTTGGATTATACTCCAGAGCTTTCAAATAATGTTCCTTGCTTTTTTCTTTATTTCCAGTCCACCAATACGCAATGTACAACAGTTCGTGCGGACGATCAGCGTAGTATGGTTGATGGTTAGAATAAAATGGGATCTGTGTAACTGATAAAGCTGCTTCTGCGAAAACCACCACCTGAGAGTACATTGCTTTGTTGAAATAAAATTCAGCTAACCGCATTAAAGGTTCACGTCGAGGTTCTATTTCAACCGACTTCATATACCACTTCAACATCTCATCAGTGTTTCCTAAATATTTATACGAATCCGCGATATACATTGCTGATTGTGAGGCTTCTGTCGGCCAGCGTTTCATCGCGATATGCCTTTCGAATTCTTTTATCGATGATTTATATCTTCCTAAATAGTGCATCTCTCTCGCAAAATAGTGAGAGTTTCTATCGTTGTCTGGATTGTTGTAACAGTCTACGGCAAGGCCTTTCAAATACCCCGATCTGTTTGTTTCGACGTTCTGGTAGTGCTCTAATTTTATAACATCTTCCTCGAGGTATAATTTATTCGCCTGCCCGCTAAGAACTTCGTGTATTATCCCCACCCATTTCATCTTTGTTCTATTATAAAATTTGCTGTGTCTAAACTTTGTGATTGGATTACCTTGCTCGTCGTGTGAGAATACAAAATTGTATTCGAACTGTTCAGCCCCAGATGAAATAAGCTCTGTTATTTTATCTAAATCTAGCTTTGTATAAATCTCATCACAGTCCGGAGTAGCGATCATATCGTTGGAAGAAAACTCTGCAACGTAATTTCTTGCTGATGCGAAATCGAAAAGCGAGTCGCCTTCTTTTACGACAGGCGCTTCGTTCTCTACTATAAACTTATGATTAATTTTCTCAGCTAGGTCTTTATCAATATTAATTCTAAACTTATCACCAACTTCGTGAACAATACATCCTAATGATCTGGCCACCTCCGGTGTGCCGTCTGTGGAGTTTGTATCGAGAACGATAATCTCTCCTCCGCGCTCCTGAAATTCTTTCAGAGATTCTACTAAACGAGGAAGTGTTTTCGCTTCGTTCCTTGCTATCAATGCGACACTGAATTTAGGTTTTTGCATATTTTATTATCTGTTAAAAAACATAAAGAAGAAATTAGAAAGCGATTCCCAGAACGATAACTTGCCTGCCTGTATATTGTAATTCAACACACTCTTTCTATAATATGTTTCTACTTCTTTTGCTGTCCAAGCTCTGGATTCTATGATTACTTCGTCTATGATTCCTGCGTGGTATAGATGTCCTGTCCCATTTCTATCTCCAAGTTTTAGGCTGGCTGTGGAATTTTGTATTGCGTCAGCAGTACCAGAACCAGACGTAGAAATTGCCACTGGATAACCATCAACAAATAATGAAATTGTTTGCGTTGCGACATCAATAGAAGCTGACACCAAATGGAGCTTGTCGTCTTTAATAACTCTGACTGTGGAACTCGCTTGTTTATAAACAGCGTTTGTCTTGAAATAAATCAATGACAATTTGCCAGTATCTGCCCCACCTTCTAGCAAGTAAAATAAGAACGACCTATCTGTTGCCGTATCTGGATAAGTATCTTTCGAGATAATTGCATTACCACCACTCTGGTATGAAGCAGTTGAAATCCATGCACTTACAAATAAGTTTCCAGTTATATCTAGGCTAGCACTATCCGAAGCCGTGATAACACTACTACTCCCATTAAACTTCGCCCCCTGTCCAAATCTTCCTTGTGGGTAGGTGATGGCTGTGTCAGTACCTGTGTTTGTGTTTCCTGAAAAGTCGTTACTGTTTCCATTAAGAGGGTAGTAGGCTTTGGTAGAACCTGCGTAGTAGAGTTGTGATACTTCTCCTGCAGTAAGGGCTTTGGAGAAGATGGCTACGTCGTCTAACCATCCAGTTAATTGTCTAAAGTTTGACCCACCCGCGTTTTGTGTAGCTCCTAGTTGAAAGTAGTTTGAGGCATTTGTTATCTGTGATGTGCTCCAAGCGGTGCTGTTATTTGAAACTCCATTTAGATATAAGATTATGTTTGTTCCATCTCTAACGCAGGTAAAAAATACAACAGTGTTGTCTGATAGTGCAGCTAAACTCTCTACATAAGTTTCTGTTCCTGTTCCTGTGGCAAATACGGAAAATCTTAACTTACCACTTGTTTGTATCGTTACGGAGTACGGTCCTCCTGCAGTTCCAGTTAACTCATTTTGTATAATTGTTTGAGTCGCCGCCGCAGTAGCATCTGTTGGTTTTACCCATCCAGACAGAGAAAAATTTCCAGTATATTGAAATGAATTAGCCAATCTTAATATAGCAGTTGAGCCATTAAACACACCCCCATTATTAAACTTCGCTGTTGAAAAAGTGACAGCCGTGTTTGTTAGGTGATTAGTATTTTTACTGTCATTGGCATCCTCTAATTTGTAGTAGGCATCCAAATTAGCATCAGAAAACAAGGCAGTATCAGCTAACTGAATTTGCTTTAATCCATTTGGTTGAAATGCTGATAAGTTTCTCATATCAGTTTATTAAGCGACTGTAAAGAATTTAGGTCGTATTGATACTTCTAGGTTTCCTCCTGTTGAGTCGAGCGCCGCACCAGATGAGTTCACAACTCCAACACACCATTTAGCTGGGAGAGTAAGACCCATTTCGGCTGTGTCGAAAACTTTATTGTATGTCGTTGCGTTCGCTACGGTATTAATTGTACCAAGAAGAAGAGCGTTCACTGGAGTATATGCTCCATCTGTTCCTGCAAATGAATCATCATAAGTTGTGCCATCCTCTGAACGAATTAGGTACACTGAGCAATATCCAGTAGCTGAAGTTCCGGCAGCATTTGTTTTTATCTGCACTCTGATATCTGATGAAATGTATAAATTGGCAGTGTTGTCTACTGCTGTAGAACCTCTACCTGAACCGTTCGCCAAAGATGCTAATGTGATTGTAAGGTCTGCTTGTGTTCCTAATGATGTTTTTATGTTTGACATGTTTTTAAATTATTAAGTTTTTGCTATGCAATCCCATACAGTGTTGGCGTTATTTCTTTGGAAAAGAACTCTAAGCATTGTAGAAATTACTGTTGTTGTTGGTAATGTCGTTGTCGTCGATGCGAAAGACGCACCCCAGGTTATCGCTCGAGCGGTTCCGTCATCAGTGATCTGAAACAGAATCATATCTCCTGCGACTGGAGTTCCAGATAGGTTAGTAGTCATCGAAGTAATGTCCTGAGCAAGCCCAGTGATCTGAGCGATATCCATATTGTCCGTGTTTACTGTAGGAGTCGCGTGCTGTGTGACTGTTGAAACCCTATAAGAAATTCTCTTGTTTGTAAGAGTAACTGTGTTAGTTAGAGTAACTGACTCTGGTCCAGTTGGACCGGTTGGGCCTGTCGGACCAGTTGGGCCTGTCGGACCAGTATCTCCTGCTGGACCTGTCGGACCTGTTACCGTTGAGGCCGCACCTTGTGGTCCTGTCGGGCCGGTATCTCCGGTATATCCAGTTGGGCCAGTGACTGTTGAGGCCGCACCTTGTGGACCTGTGTCTCCTGTAGGACCAGTTGGTCCTGTAACAGTTGATGCTGCACCAGTAGGACCGGTTGCTCCTGTTGCTCCAGCCGGACCTGTTGGACCAGTGACTGTTGAAGCAGCACCTTGTGGACCAGTGTCTCCTGTAGGACCTGTCGCTCCAATTGGACCTGTTGCCCCTGTTGATGATGCTGATCCGTCTGGACCTGTTGGACCTGTCGGACCTGTATATCCAGTTGGACCTGTTGGACCAATTGGCGCATCAGCACCTGAGTTAACCCATTGAGAAGTGTCGTCGTCCCACACCCAAACAGTGTCAGTTGATCCTACGACCGCAAAATAACCCGGAGCACCCATTGGATACGCGGCTTCGAGTGCTTCTGGAGTTGCGAAATATCCTAAGTCATTTGGGTTGTTTAATCTATTTGCTTGATATGACATATATGTGGTTAAATTATATAGTATTAAATTTTAAATGTAAACTGTTTCTTATCATTAATGATATAGGTAAAAAGAAAACGGCGCAAGTATCCAACCTGCGCCGCTGTTTATAAACATTGTTAATCACTTCGAAAGGTGGAGTTTCATCTGGCGAGGGTCGCTGGGTCGTTTGACATGATAGTCGCACTTCGTAACGACAAACGCCTTTGAATCCATCTGGTGAAGACCGCTGCGGATGGGGCAGCAGTTGCGAATGTGACAGCCGAAGCAAGCACACTCGGTACGTTTCCCGTTCCCATCGATGAGATCGTGGGTGACTTGAATCGTGTTCATATTAATCCCTCCTGTCTCAGTAGGTTTATAATTCTCCAGTAGTTGCATGTGTTGATGCAGATGAATCGCTTGTCGCGCGGAATCCATTTGTCATTGATAATTTGCGCGATATCATCCGGCTTGCAGTTTGACATGATCTCATGCCAGCTGCGGTGTAAACAATCGGGTACAAGGCTGATATTCGAAATTTCATTTCCACCCGAATTGCTACGACATTTTCTGTGATGCCTCGTCAACTGGAACGAAGCACGCTTGCGCAGTTTTCCGTTGCCCATGACACATCTCCTTTCTGGTTATGTGGAAAGAACAATCATCATATTACAGTTAAAGTTGAAACAATATCGCTAGGCAATACACCTCTATTCAAATGCGAGAAGTCCAGTGTCAACCAATTTTTTTCGGCCTCTGAACAAAATGTTTGCGCTGATTTCGTATCAAAAAATACAGCAACTAATGCGCCCCATAAATCATAAGTATCTCCAATAGTATCAAAAACTAATTCAGTGTTCAGTTGCCCTCCTCGTAACAAAACAAATTTATCATACTTGAATCTTTTTGAAGCAAGCATAATTCTAACGCCGGCCCCTTCCAATGCTTCAACAGCAAATATTCTATTCTCTATGATTATAAAAATTCCAACGTGCGATAATTTTGCTCTCGTAAAAAATCTTATCAATCTTGAAAATAAAGCGGGGGATGCTGTCGCGAAAGCGTCACCGTGCTTGATTTTATCTCTCTGAATAGAATATTCTTTTAATTCATCTTTTTGACTCATTGTATTGTCTTTTTAATATAGTCGATATCCTTTTTAATATCCCCGACATCCAATCTTATACCCATCAGAAGATTCTGAGCCGACTCCTGTTCTGCTTCGACCTTTGTCACACGATAATCCAATTGCTCAATCTTCGCGGTGGTCAATGCCCAATTCATAATAAGGCTACCAACAAACAGATAGATCGGGCCATATTTCAAGAGGTGACTTCCTATTCCTTTGTCTTGATTAACTGTCATCATGGCTTTATTCTTGTGGTAAGATTCCTGATAAATCTACTGGCACATACGGATACTTCTCTGGGTCGTATTTCTCCAATACTTTTTTAAGACCGACTGTAAGTTCTATAATCTTGGCTGCATCTGTACCGAATAGTGTAAAGATCTCTTGCGCTGAAAATTCTGGATGTTCCATAACCATTGCTTGAAGTTCTAATATTCTTGGTGGAAGTGAACCAGCGAAAGTGTTTATTTCATACGCCACTTTTTCGGCGTGATCTTTTAGTTTTTCTTCTCTTGTTTTAGGTGTTGGTTCTATTGACATAATATTATTGTAACATATTTTTAGGCGACTATACCTGTATTTTTCAACTTTGTTAATAAATCATCATAACTTGCTCGCAAAGTTTCGTATGCCACACGTAACAAGTTCAAATCAGATACTTGTGCGTATGGTGTCCCAACTTGGAGGTTATCAATTCCAGTATAAGCAGAGCCCTCTGCATTGGAAGTATATGCGTTCGTCACCTGCTGAATGACTGGTGTTGCATTCCAAAAGCCGATTTTTTGAGTGGTCGCTGTTCCTATTTTTGTTCCTGTTGTTGTTTGAAACTTAATATTCCCAGCATCCGCTATTTCAAGTTGCTCTGATGGCACAGTCATTCCAGTACCAAGACCTAGTTTGCCTAATATATAGTTTTGAGCCGCACCCGCCATATATATATTCCATCTTCCTGATGCTGCGGCGTTTAGACCATAAAATCCGAAGTTGTTTGTCGCAGCCGTCATTGCAGGAGAATAGAATCCATAAGCGTTGGTTATAGAACCTGCACCAGAGTTTAGAATCGGCATTGCTTGGAATGATGCGGCATCTGTAACAATTCCTGCTCCTGTGTTTCTGACCGATGTTCTAAATCCGTTGATTGATGTAACAGTTCCTGTTGCAGGTGTACTAGATACTTGGACAAGGGCGTAGTAGCCAGACAAGCCACCACCAGAGCTGAGAGCTGTCGTGTTGTTAAATCCTGCGGTGTTTAACCCAACAGAAGCAACATACCCCACATATCCAACCGCATTATCTGCATTTTGTGTGTGTGTACCTTCTGCTTGCAATATTGTAGAACCAGTCGCTAGTTGTGTGAAAGACTTTGAATATCTTGCAAAAATTGCTGTTGAAGTTGATGTTGTACCTTGTGCAAAGTTTCCAGATGCGTCATATCTAAATCTTTCCGTTCCTGCTGTTGAACCTGCGAGAATGTTTGTACCACCAGAAAACAATCCAGTATCTGGGTCTGTGCTAATCGAAAGACTTGGAGTACCTGCTGCACCCGCTGAACCATAGACATAAGTTCCCGCTGTGATTGTAGTTCCTGCGGATAGGGCAGAACCTACCGCAAGATTTCCTGTATATTGTGAGATGTTCACACCAGAAGATGAAAGTGTCATCTTTGACGTACCAAGTGAGTTCCATTGATGAGAGAGACCTTCGTAGATGTTTGAAGTGCCTCTTGAAGTCTCGTAATATCCAAGAGTTAAAGTTCCATAAGATGAGTTAGTTGTATTGTTTGCAATTCTTAATACCGGAATATCTGTAAGTGGATTTTGACCAGCCGATACAATACCAGTTTCCCATACAGGCGTACCTCCAACCAATGTAACTGTTCGTGAGTTACCGCTTGAATCTGCGACAGAAGTACCAGAAGATGCATTTAGCTTGTAGTATGCATACATATTTGTCATGTCGTTCGTTTCCTGTCGTGCATCATAGATTGCATCAACCTGCGCCTGTGAAAGCTCTGTTGTCAAAATTCTGTAATCATCAAATGAACCAGTTGTGTTTCCGTTTGTCGCAAAAATTCTGTTGATGATGAAGTTTCCACCAACCGTTCCCGCTTGTGTTTGAGTTGCCAAAACTTTATTCACATAACATTTTACTGTCAATCTATCTGCTGAAATTGTAAGAACAATATGTCGCCAAGTGTTGTTATTGAAGCCAGTGGCAGACCAATATCGTGCTAGACCTGCGGCTTCATCTTGGAAAGACAAAACACCAGAACCCCAACGGAAGTCTGATGAGGCGGTGCTGTTACCAATGAAATACGAATCACCCGCGTTAGAAGTTTTCCACCAGAAAGAAATAGACAAAGCACCTGTTGAGGTGTAGCTTAGTCCTGAACCATAAGTCGCACCTGCAAGAGTAAGAGCGTTTGGAAGTGAATATAGTCTACCCTGTGAAACAAGTCGTGAGCCATCGAGGGTTGTGTCTTTTGCTAACCAAGTTTTAGGGCTATCGGTTGCGGTTGATGATGCTATTAGTTGCGGATTGGCGTTTGATACTGTGATGTTATTTGTAGTAGTAGCGCCTCTATCTGTAACTGTTTGGAGTGTGTCTGTCTCTGGGACTGATGGGCCCGTTGGGCCAGTATATCCAGTTGGACCAGTGGGTCCAGTTACAGTAGAATCTGCACCAGTTGGCCCTGTTGGTCCAGTATAACCAGTGTAACCTGTTGGTCCGGTGTCTCCGGTTGGTCCAGTATCTCCAGTAGGACCAGTATAGCCGGTCGGTCCTGTGGGGCCAATTGGACCGGTTGGTCCAGTAACTCCGCCACCACTAGGGGCGTACCCGGCGCTTGTTCCAGATGGATCTACAGTCCAAACCTCCCCAGGAGCGCCTAAATCCGCAAGATCAGAAATTAGTATTTGCTGCTCCGGTGTCAATTCTGTTCCTGGCTGGTTGGCTTGATATGACATCTTGTTTTATTTATCTACTTACCTATAACATTCTTCATGTTTTCAAAAATACTCAAATATTTATTTATTTTCTCCTCTTTTTCTTTTAAAGCGTTCGCATACACATTCAATGCCGACTCCTTGCTTGCAACTTGTTTTTCTCTTTCTTCTAAAGCCAAGATTTTATCTGTATGATCTGCCAACAGCTTCTCTAACTCTGTTCGCGCCGCAGAAATCCTTATATCGAGATCTGACGCTTCTTTTCTCTTTGTTTCAACAGCACTTTCAAGATCTATTTTATTTCTCTCTAATAAAGATATTTTCGTTTGAACCGCCGCGATTCTTTCCTCAATATCCTCTGGGAGATTTGAATTTGTTTTTCCAAATGTACTCATATATTATATTTTATGTTTTATTAATTTCGTTCTCTGTAGCTCTAGCAACATTGCTGGAAGTTTATTTATAACCTCATTTGTCGCAGCAACATTTAAATTATTTTTTTCAACTAGCTCCTGAGAACTTGTCTTTATTAATTCTACCAACTCCTCGATCACAAATTTGTTTTTTCGGCTCACCTCAACTACGTGATCAACCACTTTACCTAATAAAGCGGCTTCGCACTTTACTGCAGATAATATAGGTAGCGCATCAGCAATATCTTTATTTAGTGCCTCTTTCTCCCTGGTGAGAGTTTTAATCATCTTTTCATGCTCTGATATCGAAGTCTCCAAAAAAGTCTTTTGGGATTCAAGCGTCACAATTTCCTTTGAAATTAATGTGGGTAACTCCTTGGCTTTATTTTCCAATTCCTCTATTCGGCCTTTCACGACATTCATACGATTCTCCATCTCTGTGTAGGCATTTGCCATTTCTATATTATTCTTTTGGAGCGCTTCTCTTTCTGCCTTCAAAGTAGAAACTTCCGAAAGAAGAGAATCTCTCTGACCTGCGTACGTCTTTAGACTTTCTTTTTGTTCTGTGGTAAGTTCTATTTCCATATATTTAGTATCTAAGGCTATAGTGACAAGCCCCTTTGAATGTTCCACCCGTGACTCTGAGAATGAAGTTATCACCTGGCTTACACTCGAAACGAGGTCTGTTGTCCTCTCCCGGTTCATCTTGTTCTGTAATACCTTGGCCTTCATCTAATGTGAAGTCTGCTAATGTGGTTGATCCTGATAAGATTGTAAGAGTACCGGCTGAAGCCAAATCTCCGATCAACTCATGTACATAAATCCAAGCTCCTGGGACAGCCGCAATCACGGTTGTATCTCCAACCGGTGCAGTTACTGGGATTGAAATTTTTCTTGTGTGTGCATCTTGCAACATATTTTTATTTTTAGATTAATAAAGAGTAGTTACCCTACTCAACCCTATCCCCCCATAGAGGGATAGAATGAATAGATTAAACTGTTGCTCCGTCTCCGTCTGACCACATCCAACCTCGAAGGTCTGATGCACCCATAACTGCAAGTGAGTTAAAGTTCAAAACTAGATCCTGGTTACCAAGCAAGTCGATAACGGCAGGCTCTGCTCTTGTTGGAAGAGCTTCGATGTATAGGAACCCAAAGTCCTGATTCATCATTTTTGAGTCAAACATACCCCACATAAGTCCATCCATTGCGAGATTCTCGTATGGAGATACTTCAACGATCTTGAATGTATCTGTTGCTGGAGCGTTGTTGAATACGTTTGTTTGCTGTGGAGCAATACCCTTATCAATAGTATTCTTGATAGTCTTAGCATACTGAGCAGTTGTTGAACCGCGTCGGCAGATAAGAGTATCTAGATCTGAGATCAAAGGATTTCCTCGTCCGTCTTTCTTTAATGAGTGCAATCGTCTTGCAGCCAATAGAGAAGAGTAAGTGAACTGAGGTGAGTTTGTTGAACCGTCGACAATAACGTTTGACCATGCTGCTCCGCCGTCTTCTCGAGGGTGAGCTTGTGACCAATATTCTACAGCGTCGGCTCCAACAGTTGAAATAGGTGTTGGTGTTCCGACATTGTTAATAGGTCTCCATGTGAACGATGTTCCGAAACCTTGTGCTAAAAGAGACTGCGCAAGATAGTTCTTAGCGTGCTCAATAGCGTTCTTACCTTCAATAACTTTTGCTTTCACAGAGCCCTTGATTTTTGCGGCTGCTGATTCAAACAAGAAGAAGTTAGTTTGGAATGTCAAACGAACCTTTTTTGTAAAGTGCATTTGTACATAGTTTTTTGAATATCCCTGGATTGGGGCATCAGATGCTCCAATTCCACCGTCTGGAATAATCTCACCCATTCCCAAACCTGTAACTCCAACATCTGTATAAGTTCTTTCGTTGTTGTCAACCTTATGCATGAAGTCCAAGTATTCAGCTCGAACTGTTGGAGAAACTTTTGGTGAAACGTGTTTTAGCACGTTGTTTACGATTACTGCGTAATCTTGAATTGTTCCTACCATAAATTTTAATTAAATAAATTAGGTTAATAATAAATTATAGAGTAATAAATCGACCGATAATAAGTTTATCAGCAGATGCTCCATAAGGTTCGACCTGTTGTACAATACCAGTCGCGCTTGTTGTACCGGTGTTGTTCACTGTTGTTGAGTTTGCTCCAAGAACCATAGCTTGCCCGTTATGAGTAGCATTTGTGTTGTTGGTTGTAGAGAAGATGAATGTATCTTCGTCTGAAGGCACGATATAAGAAACACGTGTTTTTGCATCAGCTTCTGCAATATCCTCATTACATACACCTAACAAATCTGCTCTAACTGTCGAGCTAGTAGCAGGTACAGCGTAGCCACCTGTCAACATAAGGATCTCTCCTTTAGCCAAGACGGTTGCTGCTTCTTTGTTAGTTTCTGCCAACTGACGTGTGTTCTTTATGACGGCCTGTTTTACTGTTGCCATAAATGTTATTTTTAAATTAAATCTGAGATTCTATTCCGATAGAAGTTCGACGGCTTTTTCTTCTGACATTCCAGTTGAAACCAATTCGTCAATCGATTTCTTCATTTCTGGAGAATATTCAGTCTTAGCAACTGTTCCCCCAGGGAATTGCATTGCGTTGACTTTCTCCTGAACATTAGCACCTTTCAATACTCTTTCAGTGATAGTTTCGGCGGGCTTGAACATACTTTCTCGAGCAAGTTCTAGGACAGTCATTAATTCTTTACCACTCTTGTTTTGCCAATTGTAGTTCGCATCAACGAAGTCAAAGAAAACTTCTCTAGTGTCGTCATCTCCAAGTTCCTTGTGTCTTTCAACGAATTTCTCTAATGTGCTCTTCACTTCAGTAGCTAACTGTTGCTTTTGGATGATTTCTTCGATATCTTCTTTTGTCGCGCCACCTAGCTGCTTTAGTCGTTCTCTGTCAGCTTTCAAAAGTTCGTCTTCCGGTTCTTCCGGATTAGGATCTTTTTCACTCTTTTGATTGAGTGGGTTTATAAACTTATCCGCTCCATTAAGATTTTTGATCTGACCTTTAGTAGTCGCAATCTTGGCGGATATTTGTTGACGAGCCTCTTCAGTTTTAGCTAATTTTCGTTTCTTTACTAAATCCATGAGCTCGATTCTTTTCTCATATGATTCGTCAGATTCGAATTTCCCCTTATTTGGAATACGATAATCGTACCCTTCTGGTTGTTTCGCGTCATCCTGTTTTGGCTCTTCAACTGGAGGGGTGCTGTTGTCCTCCGACTTTGGAGTTTCCGGAGTTTCCTCCTTCTTTTCCTCTGTCTTGACTTCCTCTTTGGGCGGAAGTTCTTTTCCAGCTTTAAGATTTGTTAATGATTCCTCTAATACTTTATCAAGCTCAGCATCCTCATTCACAACATCTTTTATCTCTTCATTGTTTTTTGGGTCCATATTTTATCCTCTCGTATCGTGAAAGGCGACGATGGTTAAATTAATTGTATAATATACTTTTAGTAATTGCAATCTATCTATCAGAATAATTCACGAATTTATTAATTCGAGATAACTTTTGAGAGAGTGTATCTGGGTTTACAGATCCTTCACTCAAGAAAGAAATGGCGTGCTTCTGGAAATCTCCTTCAACAGAATCATTCTCCTTACCTATAGTAGTTGAATATTTAATAGGGATAATTACTAAATACACCTCCTTATCAGTTTGTTTATAAAACAAAATATTATCTTCTGGTTTGAATACTTTATTAAATACAGCAACTAAATCTTCTCGAGTCACCGGCTCTCCACAAGTCTGGGCGAAGCCAGCAGGAGCTGAGCCGCCGAAGAAATAATCTTTTTCTGAAACCTCTTCACCTAAAGTGTTTTTTAAAATTATCTTCTTCTTCTTGGCGACTTTAGATTCTACCTTCTCAATAATCTTTTCTTCTTTAATTGGTGTTTCCATATTTTATCCTCTCGTATCGTGAAAGGGGACGATGGTTATTTTATACTAATATTTTTAAACGACTTATAGAACTTTTTTATATAGTTCTCCTGCTCAGGCTTTAATTTCGCCCGGACAGAATCTATAAACTCGCGTGTCAGTTCTATCGCTTTGACACTCGGATCGATCTTCGCAATTTTATATGCCTCCTCTATCAATGCGAACTCAATTGGATATGGATGAGTATAATTTATATTTATTTTCTCACCCTTCTTCATATCTTTATCGAGCACGCAATGAAGTTGCCTACCGACCTCGACAACATTAATTCTATCAGATTCCACAAAGGTTGCTTCGAGAGTATCAGAGTTTACTTGACCAACAAGGATAGAAGACATTTCTTCCGCGCTGATTTCAAACTCATCTCCACTTTTAGAAATAAACTTCATTAATCTCTTTTTTGTGGCCTCAGGTGAGTATCCCACCTGAATTGTGTAATCCTTCTTTTTTAATTCGATTGGTTTTTTCATTTTGGTTCGTGTAAACTTCCGCTTCTGATGCTTGTAATTAAATCGACCATTTGTGTGAGCATTTTTCCTTGAACATCAAGGGTGATAGCGTTCACTACTGTCTTCCACTCTGTGTCTGCAATCAGATCAGACACAGGTGTCATACAGTCCTTCATCAGTTCTATAATTACTGATGAATGTTCGCTCTGAGCCAGAGCAATCTTCTTTTGCTTCAATGATTGTTCATTTAGATCCATATATTTTATTTAAATAGCTTTTTAATATTATCATACTTCACCTTTCCATCTTTCTCATGGACATAATAAAATGCTCCCTCTGTGCTATCGACATACTCACCTTTTTTAATTTTTTCAGCAATCATGTCAACGATAGCATCGACCTCTTTCTTTTTTGCGAGCTCCAAAGCATTGGTCGGATTGTGATATCTATTGTACTGATCTCCGCCGAATGCCTGATACTGATTCGGCATTGAAACAATATCTGCGATCGACATATTTTTCCCTCTCTTTCTATATTCTCTCTGCCTATTTATGGCTGTATTCATAATCACATCGGCTTCAAGCGCCTTCTTGGCGTAATCACGGTTGCTCACTTCTCCGTAGATAAGTGGTCTCATTTTTTGGATATCGCTATCAGATATCTCTGCTCCTCGATCAGCTAACTGATATTTCCTTTCCTGAACTGGTACTTGTGGAACAATGGGTTTTTGGGCTGAAAATTTCTCTACCTGATTAAGATTCCCGTCAGGCCCTCTCTCGTAGTACGCCCGATCACTAAACACATCGGAAAGTTTACCCGTTAATTTCTGAGTAGCACCTCCGATTTTTTTGTAAATATCTTTTATGCTCATATTTTTATCCTTGTGCTCCTGCTCGGCCAACGCTCGCATCAACCGCGGAGCCTAATGGAGACTGTGGGCGTGGAATCTCATTTGGATTTTGCGCTTGCATCGGGTCGGTTCCATCGCCAGCCATCTGTTGACCCATCGGTAAAACTTCACCTCCAGCAGATCCACCAGCCATCGCCTGCATTGCCGTGTTTTTAGCCTCAATCTGCATCTGTTCCTCCTGCATCTTTCTCTGCATATCAGAAGGTTGTTTAGCGAGAATCGCGTCGTAATCCTCTTTAGAGATATAATCGAAAATATCTCCATTCTGAATATCTAACAATTTCTCCAATGCCATCAATTGAGAAGCCGCAGCTTCTGGGTCCTGATTTCTCATCGAATAAATCAATGTAATCTGGTTTGTGATAACTGGGAAAAGAGCCATATATGTTTGTCTCTGAATTTCTAATGACGGTAGCAACATTGAATCCGGATCAATTATGAAATCGATATAATCCGACATGTGACCAGTGTTTTTCATTTCATCGAATAGACCCTTTGCTGAAATTTGTCGTGTATCTACTTTATCCATAATTTCACCTTCAGGAGTGAAGTCGAAATTCAATCGCAAATTAGGAGACGCGGCCGCAACCATCCCGACGGGAATTCCATAATCATCCAATATAACTTCAGATTCAACAAAGTAACCTGGGTTCTGTCTTGTGAACTCTGCCAGCTGATCTTGAGAGTCAATCATAAAAATTTTATCAACTGGGTAAATCTGTCTCATCCATGTATTAGCAATGTGTGCATCCAATTCCAATCCTGAAACCATGGAGTTTTTTGGAGGAGTCAATCTGTTATATGCTGCCTCCTTCAAAATAACCGTAGACCCAAGTGTGGTTTCTGATTGTGTTCCGGCGACAATGTTGTTTACCCCGGTATTTTCTTCAATAGCCTGTTTCTGCTTATCAGCGTAAACAATTCCTTGCTGAACATTTCCGGAAGTTTTCACAACATCAATATCAGATCCTGGATGCTTAGGGTTTACAATGTTCGGACCTCTCTTGTATGTTGCCGTTCCGTTTTGAACTTGAGCTCCGAAGATTAATGGGAATATTTCTGCTTCAACTTGCTGGGCGTTCAAAGAGTTTATGTATGTATAAATAGCAGTATTTCCTCTCATCATTTCATACAGTCCGACACCGTATGGATCATTTAAGTCGCGCACAAAACATCTCGCAACGACTACGGACCCGTGAGATCCGTCGTTTGGAAGCTCTCCATCGTAAATTACCATCTTTCCACAAACTACAATATACCTGTTCAAAAGAACGTTTTCGTAATATCCGATAGTAACACTCGTGAGCGCCTTTTCTGAATTTTCATCTTTAGCTTCTTCTGTGACACAGACATATTCCAATTTCTTTTTATTTTTTTTAGCCTCAGGATACATTTCGTAAAATAAGCTCTTTGGCAAATCTTTTTCGTAATAAACTTCTGTCTGTGACCAAATATCACCATTGTTAAATCCGATACCGAGCCATGTTCTGTCGCAGTCCATTGGCTCTCGATAAATATCATCGAACAAAATTTTATCCACCCCATTTCTCTTCACTTGAACTCTTCGTGGATATACTCTCCATGCCGCCCAGCCGTATGTGAACAGGTTTTGATATGTCATCATCAAAGTGTTCGAACCGTTCGCACCAGTCATCGACCAATTTCTCTTCCATAGTTCGTACATGGCCTTAGAATATACTTTGTCATCTGAAACAACCGTAGCGTCCGGTAATTTCCCGGCCAGGACAGAAGTTGCAATCATAATTTTAGAGAAAGCGATCGGTTCTTGTGAAACCGGAACACCAGATCTGTTCTGGTCTCTATCTCCCATCTTCTGAGGGTACACGTTGATATCGTATGCACCGTTTGCCATCTTGTTGTAGAACACCATTGAACCCCATCCGGATTTTTCGTACAATTTCTGACCGTATGAGACCTGAGTAGACATGAGATTGTCTTTTATCTCTTTTGAGATCGTATCAAATCTCTGTCGATACTGACTTTTTTTCATCTCCTTCTTCTTGTTTTCGATAAATTTCAAAGTAGCCGCCTCAGACTTTGATTTTTTACCTTTTTTCTCATTCAAGTCTTGCTCCTGCCCTGACTCTGTTTCATATGTCATTGTTTTTTATAAAAAAATTATTAGTTATTCTTTAATTATGAGCCTTTTAATTAAAAATGCAAGAAAAAAAATGTTTTTTCTGTGGTTAATGTATAATTTTTCCATTTTCTTCTCCGAAAATCGCTCTCATGTGCGAAAACCCCTCACCACCGGTAGTACTTTCGACATATTTTCCCTGTTCTTGGAGAATTGCATATCCGATAGAAGCGGCCATGATTACGTCATCGTGCTTTTTATCCATCGCCTCTGGTCTTCCTTTGATATTTCTCACGAACGTGAACATTTCATTTAGCAATTGTGCCGGGAACCCGTCCTCCAGTCTGAAGAAAATTGCTTTCAGAGCCGCGAGCGCGAAGGGTCTTGTGGCCGACGTTGTTTTCCATCCGAAAAATTTAGTGACCTTTTGTGTTATATCATCGAAAACTTTTCTGTAATACAAATTAATGTACCCCATCTTCTCCAGCGCGTCATTCACCCAGAGACCATCCTTGTTCACCTCGATTCCAACCAGTGCCCAATTGAAATATTTCCCGAGTTTGAATGCCTCAGAAGCTAGTTCATCAGGTGGAACTTGAGATCGGTATACGGCTGCACATTTTTCAGTCTTGTGATTAATAACGTATAGAACCTGTGCGTCCCCGTGCGCGAGCCCCTCTGATGTATCTCCTCCGATTATGTATTTTGTTCCGACCTCCGGCTTTTCGAATATCTCCAAATTCCCCGACGACAACTCATTGAATACAACAGACCCGTCCTCGTTTGTAGCCAGTTCACCGCGAGTTCCTTTTTTCACTGTCTGAAGTAGTCGTGAGACTTTCGCCGTTGGGAAATACATCTGACCAGTTGATAGGAACGCTTCCTCCTGTGTTGTCGGATACTCCTGCATTAGAGATTTAATTGCATCCGGAGAATTTTTTCCACCGAATTGCAACCACTTCATGTAGTAGTATGTGATCTCGATATCCGATAAATTGTGCTCAGTCTGATATGAAGCCCAATCAATTTCACACACCTCCATTTTCGACACTGGTACCGGTTCGTAAATCTTTTTCATTTCCATATCATCGTACTGCCAATTGTAAAAGTGAGGCATGAATTGCACTTGAGATAACTGCGGTGTTATTTTATCTCGCGTCAGCCAATTCTGCTGAAAAATCTCGTAGAATCTTCCGGCCATACCCTCCGCGGTACTCTCGATGAAAATAAATCCATCGAACGGCACCGTCGGAAATGTTCCTCGTTCTACCTCCTCCGCTCGTTTCGGATATTGTGCGCACAACTTCGCGAACTCGGAGATGTGTACCAAGTGATATGTACCAGATCGCCCGGACGTTGAAACAGCAATTGAAGAAGTGGAACCCTGTTCCGGCCCGTAGTCCAGAACTATTTGAATCTTTCGAGCACTTTTCTGATTGATTTTGAAAAACGCCCCCTTCACATCAGATGCCATGTTACGAATCGCAAAATCGATCTTTTTGTCGAAAATCTGTGTCGCGTCCTCCACCTTGTGCGCGATAATTATTCCTTCCTTGTTCGGCTGAAATAGTATCGAATCTAGTATGTAGAGATCGATGAATGTTGTGAATCCGAGTTGTCGACTCTTCAGAATCACATGTCTGTGGTAAGGTCGTGGAACGTTTAGAAAATTGTCGTAGAAATGCTTTTGTGCTCGGTTCATTGTGAATACCGATTTATCCCCGTCCTTAGTGATGATCCAGTACAAGTTCGAAAGCCTCCACTCCTGATTCCTGATCAAGCTAGGATTTTCCGTTAGCTGTTGGACGATCTTTTCATTGTGGTCTTTGTAGATATTTGCCATTGTTTAAAAGTCCTCATCATCCCTGAGCACCGCCTCCTCTTTCAAAGGAGTAGCTTCTCGCGGAGCTTTGTTATCGCCGAGAATAGTCTGATTCTCGATCTGCTGCAAGTAAATAGTTCGTAGTTTGTTGCTCGACCCTGCTCCTGGGTCCTTCTCCTTCGGCTGTGCGTTGAACTTCGACCAAGCATTCCCGATTGCATTCAATGCCCCCACTAGATCCTTATTTGAAAATTCCGTGAACCCTCGTACTTTAAATTCGTGCATTGCCGCCAGGGCTAGGTTATTAGATTCCACAGCCAGTTTCTTCATTGCGTTATTGAACCCCGGCTGATTTTCGATATGTGATACCACACTGTTCGCTACCGCTGGCGAATACCCCGCCTGTAGTGCAATTTCTTTTTTAGATTTCCCAGTAGCGCCGAGTAATCCTTTCGCGTAAGCTAGTTGTTTCATAGTTGAATGTCCTTTTCGTATAAATGCCATAGTTCAATGATATAACACGATGCGGAGCGTGTCAAAGTTTATGTGCTAGATTTTTCAAGATCTCGATACGATCTGTGCGGATGCATCTGGTTCATATTTTTTTCATCCTGTTTCATCTTCCTTTCGACCAGACCTTTTGCTTCGAGTTCTTCCCAAGTAGTACTTCCTCTCTTCACCCTGCCATACCACCCTGTGTAATGGTTAATACATAGTCCACGACCTCCTCCATAGCAATCTTTTTCACAACCTGCGAATAAACACTTCTTAAATTTTCGATGATATGTTTTCATACTGACAATGATAGCACAAGGTAGGTTTAATAGCAAATTGAAACCTACATACTCTCTAAAAAAAATCAAATAGTTATGCAAAATGTTATTTAGAGCCAACCCACATATAAAAAATCTTATATAAGGCTTATTTCACACCGACCAACATACTGCCCCTAAAAAAGCGATAAAAGAGTCTGACAATATCAATATTAGGCATTTTTTAAATCCTTTTTCTATTTTTTATTAATAGTTATGTTTATATGTTGGTTTAATAGAAAATAACCTTTATTTAAGCCATATTATAAACCCACATATCGTTTTTAATGCCTATGCGGTATGTCGGTTGTTGAATTATATAGAATTTTTATAAAAAAAATTTTTCGATCGATTTTAATAGGAATAAGCCGGGGGTATATTGTGGATAACCGGTGGATAAGTTTAATCGTGTGGAAATCTTTTTTGAGGTGTGGCGTGTGGATCTTCTGGTGCGGTTGCTAGGATTTTTGGCTAGGATTTTTTAGGAAAATTATATTTCTCGCGGATGTGGTTAAAGACCCCCTTTCTGACAATTACACCCCTGGGGTATGGAAAGGGGTTACCCCCTGTGGTAGTAGACCGAACACAATTCTAAACTTCCTACACAAAACGCAGAAAGAAAAAAGAAAATAAAAATAATGATATCTATTATAATAAAAAACAATAAAAGAAAACAAATAAAATAAGGTATATCCTACTTCGTAGGATATCTATAATAGCCCGCATTTTTAATGCGGTCCGGCGTGGCTCGGATTGAGGGTTTCTGTTTTGGCGTTGCAGAATAAGGATATATCACCACCGCACCCCACATATTACACCACACAATCCGCCCCCATCAATAGCACCGAAGCACCGCAAAAAATGCACGGCTTGACAAAGCGAAATATTTGTATTCGGTTGAGATATACACATTGACAGCGACAGCGACACAGAATAAAATTATATCAGGATAAAAAATGTATATCCTAATTAATAAGAAGCGATAAAATAAAAAATGTATGAACAAATATTTAATCACAGCAGGTAACACAATCGATACCAAATTGCCAAATCTTACACGAGATGACGCAGAAAAAAACGACACGATACACGAACAAGACGCCGAGAATCTTTACAATGATTTTGATGGACCAGTTGTCATTGGAGTTTTCGAAGCCGAATCACCGGACCGAGCAATTTACGAAGCGAGCCGAGAAATGACAATGGAGGGATACAGCAATTTCCTAGATTTACAAGCGGTAGAATTAAAATAA
>JACCDG011365761.1_pt1 | contig 44582 bp, 69 predicted proteins | sample 7442471 | NCBI WGS metagenome assembly JACCDG01 (sample SAMN15323444, study PRJNA562643) | freshwater metagenome | isolation source: river surface water | place: USA:Blue River Watershed | collected 2017-08-17
TTTCAGTTAGAGCGTAATACATTTACGGGAGTAAATTACGAGTTTCTTATTGCTGTAATAACTACTACTAACATAACCAATCAATGCTGGGCCATAGGATGGGATGAACTGTAATATAACGGATAAGTACTAGTATGAAAATAACAGACCTACTACAAGAAGCCCCAATTGATATAACTAGTGATCCCAACGATCCTATGATCTACGGACATGCTAAGGCTAACTCAATGACGTTAAAAGGCCGTATAATGCAGGCTCGAAATCAATTACGCGAGCTTGCAGATATGGCTGAAAGCGATGAACTTGTAGTCTGGGAACGTATTACTAAACTAGCCAAAGGTGGCATGTTTATGGGTTTGGAGCAGAACTTAGAACAGATTCGTCACGGTATCGCTGAACTAGCCGCCAAGCGTCGCAAAGGTGGACGAGGTTCTAGAGGGATTGATAAGAATATTGGAGAAGAGTGGAGCGAAAAGTATAAAAACAGTATCAATTGCTCTAATCCAAAAGGTTTTAGCCAACGTGCTCACTGTCAAGGTAAAAAGAAATGAAAATACGTGAGTTACTAGTTGAAGGATTAGATCGTAAGAACACTTATAGTATATTACATAAGTTTGTTAAGTTTGCCGCTGAACATTTAGATTTAAAAACACTTCCTAAATTTGAATTTAAATTTGACAATCAACAGAGTGTTGAGAACAGTAGTTTTGGAGGCTATGGCGGTCATCATATATCAATTTCCGTAGGTAATAGACATATCATGGATGTATGTCGTACACTGGCTCACGAGCTTGTCCATTACAAACAAGATCTAAATCATGAACTAGAAGGTGACAATCCCGGAGCTACCGGTAGTCCTCAAGAAAACGAAGCTAATGCAGAGGCAGCAGTGATCATGCGTAACTGGGGCAAACTACATCCTAAGCTGTTTTCTTTGAGATCAATTGAATGATAGAAATTATTTTTACTCTAATAGTTACACATATAACTATTGTCTGCGTCACAGTCTACTTGCATAGACATCAAGCTCATAGAGGTATTGAACTACATCCTGTTGTAGGACATTTTATGAGATTCTGGCTGTGGTTGACCACAGGTATGACTACTAAACAGTGGGTGGCTATACATCGTAAGCATCATCAGAACACCGATCAACCGGGCGATCCACACAGTCCTCATGTATTTGGGATATGGAATTTAGTATTTGGAGGAGTAAAGTACTATAATCTAGCTGGCCAAGATGCTGGCCTAGTTATGAAATACGGTATGGGAACTCCTAAGGATTGGATTGAACGTAAACTTTACACACCCCATCATCGCCTTGGTATTCTATTGATGCTGGTTATAGACCTTGTTCTTTTTGGACCATTGGGATTTATAGTATGGGGTGTTCAAATGCTGTGGATTCCATTTTGGGCCGCTGGATTTATCAACGGTGTTGGCCACTGGTGGGGATATCGTAACGGAGAAACTAAAGATCAAAGCCGTAACATATTTCCTTGGGGCCTTTGGATTGGTGGGGAAGAATTGCACAACAACCATCACCTAGATCCTGCTAATCCTAAACTAAGTCGTCGTTGGTTTGAATTTGATCTAGGTTGGTTTTATATCAAACTATTAGAGTTTTTTAGACTGGCTAAAGTTAGAACTTAATTGAGTTTTAAATTTGTTCGTGTAATAAAATCTTTTAAACGTTGATGTATCATTAAAGATTCTTTGATGCTAGCAGGGTCTGTCTTTAGTATAGGAAACAGGCCCATATCTCGTATTTCTTGATCAAACCCTGACTTTTTAACAGCCTGTGCTAGATCCAATTTAATCTGTGCTTTGACAGCAGGATCTAAACGTTGATTAACAATTAATCCCAAGTGTGACTGCAAAGGATAAGCAGATCCAAAGATCTGTATCCAAGTTTGTGTTTTCAATCCTAATTCATGACTAGACATCAGCACAGTTATTCTAGTGGTATCGTTTACATGTCCCTTGATCAAAGGATAGTTGGCAAACATACAGTCTATATTTCCACCTAACAGATCATTAAGACTAGAACTACCGCCTTGTGCGTAGGGCACAATTTGATGATTGTTGCGCCATTGATTAAGTAAAACAGCAGTAGCAATGTGTTCACTACTGCCATAACCTGCTACTGCAAAATTTAATGACCGTGTGGTATTTTTAAAATCTGCAAATGTCTTAAAATTGTGTTTATTATTGCAGGTCAGAACATTGGGCATGGCACCAATGACTGCTAGTAATTCAAGATCCTGTTCTGGATTATATTCAAGATCATTAAACATCAGTGTATTGGTAACAAAGATCTGCGGCATGGTTGCAATCATCATTGACGGACGACTCATAAGCTGTCGCATGGCTATCTTACCACTGGCGCCTGGTCTATTGATAACGATGTATCTGTTGCTAGGCAATTCTTGAGCTAGCAATCTTGTGGTTCTGTCGCTAGGCCCCCCAACTGCATGATGTACTGTAAATTCAATGTCAGCGGCTGATGCAATTGTGGATAATAGGGCAATAAACAAAGATAATATTAATTTCATAATGTACTTATTTTAGTAAAACTACTGGTCAAGAAAAGTGGGCATCATGCCCACTTTTCTCTGTACTTAAGAAGGGCCAGTTGCCTAGCTAAAAACAATCTCCACCGTACATATTCTGGAAGATCGTCATCTTCATCGTGCAATTCTTTTTCAACTCTTGGACGACTGTAGCCTCTGTGAACTACATCATCAAATTCAACTTCGTACTCTGAATCATCAATTGAATAAACAACTGCACGAATTGGATTACTTCTTAGCAGGCTCAGCTTTTTTTGCTTCGCTTTTTGCAGGCTCAGCTTTTTTCTCCTCCTTCTTAGCAGGAGCGGCTGGTGCGCTGGCAGCTGGTGCGGCAGCCGGTTTGGCTTCTTCTTTCTTAGCTGGTGCTTGTGCAAAAGCTGATACTGCAAACAATGATGCTACTAGGGTTGCGACTAATTTCATTTTAACATTTCCTTTTTAGTTAACGCAAGCGAAATTGCTCTGCGTATATATATAACGCCTTAGATTAAGGATCGTTGACATATATGGCTAGACGCATATAAGAAAGGGCCCTTGCGGGCCCAGTGTTTTTATAGTATCAACCTACTTAAACTCTATAGAGTGATTACTTCTTTGCGCCAGTGTTAACAAAGGCGTACATCTTTTCGGCAGTTTCTAAAACTTTGTCTAGACCTGGAAATTCTGGCATTTGAACTTTGCTAACGATTTGACCAGTCTTCTCATCACGTTCTGCGGTCATTTCCCAACCTTGGAATTTGACATGAAAGTCTTGAGCAACTAGATCTTTGGCCATTGCTAGGATGTCTGTACGGATTTCATATCCGTTTTTGTTGAATTTTACTTCTGGTAGTTTTGGTGCGTTAAAATCTGACATATTTTTCTCCTTTGTGTGTGTATGTCTTGTACCTTTAGGCGGCACTGTCCTTCTTTGGAAACAATACTTTAGATATTGATTCTACAGAATACTTAGCCATGTCAATGGTGTTGTTAACTGCCATCTTGGCAAATTGTGTTTGTGCATCAATATATGCGTGTGCCGCTTTGTTTAGGGCTGGATCTTTGAAAATCTGATCCGTTACGATCTTTTTAGTGCTTTGAAATGTTTCAATGAAAAAGTGCGGTGTAAACATTATATTCTCCTGTGTGTAATGTGTAGTATTATATATCTTTTTTAGAAAAAAAGCAATTTATTTTTCGTTCATCACGTTTTTTGCCGCTTCGTAATTGCCCATACGTGCTAGTGTTGTGGCAGCTTTAGCCTTGCCCATTTCTTGAAAGAAAGTGTAGACCGCGTTTAAAAAGTTTTTCATAGGAATCTCCCTTGTGTTTTATGTTCGTATTCTTTGGTGTAGTGCTCAACGTCTGCGGCATTCTGCGGACGTCTATTTGAAATATAGCGATCAAGCTCGCTTTGATAGTGGTTAGCCGGAAACATCTCTGCTAGACGCTCAAGCAGGCCAGCCATTTTTTCTGATAGTTGTTTCATTGTGTTGTCCTCTGTGTGTGTAGATACTCATGGTTTCTACTGAGTTATTTAGCCCTAACAGTCTGGCACTGCACAATATTCATCCAGCTTGATTTATTTGTTTAATTAGTTTACAATAAATAAACGTAGGAAACCAATTATGCGTAAAAGTACCCGTAGTATTTTGCAGGAACTCAGTGATCTTGGGCTGAGCCGTAACACTGATATGATAGTGGAAAGCCGTGCCTCAAATCTAATTCAAGGTGCTGTTAATCTATTGAATCTTATACGCGAAAACTACGATATTGAAACTGCTGCCGAACTAGAGCGCCGCTTTATCAACAGTATCAAAACAGGCGATATCACTAAATTTAAACGTGGTATTAAAAAGATTCAGGAATCAAAAGACAATGGCTGAAAAAGGCAGTAGAATATTTCCAGATACTGTGCCCTTTCAAAAGAAACACGCTGACAAGCTCAGGGCAAAAATGAACAAGTATCTAGCCCAGTTAGGTCTAACAGCAGTTCCTGTTGGCTCAACTAGCGATCCAGATCGTGACCCAGAAGAATTAGCCAGCGACCTAGACAATATGGTCGATCTAGATGATATTATCAGACAACTTAATCCACAGCAGAATCCCTCAGATAAAAAAGATACTATTGAAAAAGCCGCTCGTCGCAGTCTAGCTGCCGCCATTGAAGAAATGGGTCTACAGACCAGTCAAACAGGCGTAAACGTATTTGTGCGTATGCCCTACGGATCTCATGCACATCAAATAGATTTAGAATGTATACGCAAAGTTGGCAAAGTCAGCAGATATCACCAACATCGTATTCCACGCGGCAGTCCTTACAAAGGCGTTAGCAAACAGCTGATGATTGCCATACTAGCCAAACAAAAAGGCTATGTTTATAGTGCTTGGGAAGGCCTATATGTACGTACACCAGAAAACAAAAAGGGCGAACTGGTAGCGGATGACTGGGATGATATAGCTAAAGTTCTGTTAGGCGATACAGCTACCGGTGAAAACCTAACCAGTGTAGAAGCAATACTAAAGTCTCTGCCCACAGATCAAGCACAGGCACTGCTGGCTCGTGCTAAAGAAGATAAAAACTGGGTAGAACGCAAGCCCACAGCTGAATCAGTGTTTGCAAAACCAACTGATTTAGACTGGTTTAAAAATATCTCTCAAAAAATTAGCCTATAACCTGCGCTTTTTTCTTTTTGGACTAAATAATTATACACAGCCCGTGAGCCGGGCTATGCCTAAAGAGGAGAAAATATTATGGCGATTCAAACAAAAGCAAATCCAGAGAAAATTGCTCTAGGTACACTATACAGCACACTACAACTAAAAGCATTCTTAGTTAATCCAGATGCAGCTATTACTTCTGCAGACCTAGCAGGTGTTGCAACACGTCTAGCTGAAGAATTAGGCACAACAGCCGCTATGTTCCAAGTTAAAAGCGACGGTGCAAGCATGATTGTTATTGGCGACGGACACGCACTTGACGTTGATATTCTAGCACGTCGTGTTGACAAGGTTCTAGGTGGTGCCGGTGTTCTAACTGGTGCAGGAGATACAGCCTTAGTTACTGTGACACAAATTAGTAATCTATACGATCAATCTTAATTCTCAAAGGGATGGGAAGACTAAGCCCGCTTAGGCGGGCTTTTTTACGACTTTGGTAAATACTACAAAGGCAAATTAATCAGGCATTCAAATTTAGGCACATGTCCGCAGGGACCTTGACTTAATAAGGAGATGCCTTTGATGGCCGCAGTAGCAGAACGAGTAGGCGTGCTTGAGACTAAAGTAACGCACATAGACGAAAAAATAGACAATCTCAAAGTAGATGTCAAAGACATGCATGATTGTCTTGATCGTACTAGAGATAGCCTAGCATCTACACTGTCAAATATGCAAACAGAAGCTACGGCTCAGCATAACGAACTAGCTCACAAAATATCAGAAATTGAAAAAAGCAAAGACAAAATGATGCTTTACGGTGCTATTGGCGCCGCATTTGTAGCAGGTGCAGGATGGAGTGGCGCTATCAACTTTCCAATGATAATTAAATTCTTTGGTCTGTAAACAATACAAATACAAACTAGCTCTAGTTTATCTAGGGCTTTTTTTGTGGCTGTTAAATATGTCATGATCTATTGTTTGCACACCCTAGTGGATATTACCAACACCGGCGTATGGCGCCGCGAGAACGGTAATGAAAAATTAAGAGATCAACAGCAGAATTTTAACACAGTCCTACAGACCATAGGACTACGTGCTAACATAGAGTATAGACGTAGACCTGAGATGGAACGAGTACCGGCAGACAGCTACGGATTTAACTCAAAAGATTCAGTTAATATTTGGACTTTTGAGTGGTACTGTGATCGAGAAGCTGTGTGGACCGAAGGCGAGGACCCCCTAGCTCTACTTAAACTAGACTTTAATCTAGTGCCCTTTATCCCTAATCTAGATGAAACACTGGTTATGAAACCATCTGTTTTTAAAAGCACCGGCAATGATGCCAACATCTTGTTTACAGTACGAGAATAAATATTCTTATGCTTGTAAATGAATTAGCTCAAATAGCACCTTATCACGAAGAACTTAATCCCTTGCTGTGGGATAAAGATAATAACCTTAAATTAGAAGTAAGGTATAAACTCTTGGCTATTGCCAAACACTTTATTGATTTTCTTGACATAGGTGATCAATTACAGCTAAAGGATATAACCATAAGTGGATCAAATGCTTCCTATGGTTATTCAGAGACATCTGACATTGATCTGCATCTTATAGCAGACATACCCAAAGAGCATCCAGAGCTAAGTGAATTGTTTGATGCTAAGAAAAATCAATACAATTTTAACTACGATATTACTATACACAACATTGACGTTGAACTGTATGTACAAGATGCCGCACAGGAACATGTCAGTGCTGGTATCTATAGTGTATTAGATGATCAGTGGCTCAGTGAGCCCACTTGGAACAAACCCAACATCAATGACAGAGAAGTTAGAGCCAAGGCTAGAAATTACAGTAGCAAGATCAATCAGGCACTGAAATCAACTAACCTTGATCAAGTAAATAAAGTATTAGACGACATAAAGAAACTACGCAAAGACGGCCTCGATCGTGCAGGCGAATACAGCGTAGAAAATTTAGCTTTCAAGTTGCTACGTGCAAAGGGCAAAATGGACCGGCTCAGAAAGCATAAATCTAAATTAGAAAGTGAACTATTGAGCTTGGAGAACCAATATGAAAGTTAATCAAATTGTAGGTGAACACAAAAAAGGATTTAGAGCTAAGAAATATGCTACTAAACCACAGCCCTACATTGAACCAGTAAAACCACAGAAGCCTAAAGAAGTCAGCGAAGAAGCTACAATTACCAAATCAGATGCATCCGGAGTTGAGATCACTGATCAAAGTGGCATAAAGACTACTATACCTTCTGACAAGTCTAGTGCTATTATGCCAGACCCAGACAAACCAGGCGAGTACGATCTCAATCAAACTGCGCTGTCATCAGGCTCAGCACCTGGCGCACCAGCAACACCAGAAGGTCCTAAAGTAGGATCAAAGGTTGAAATTAAAACAGCAGAAGCCAGTGAAGAAAGTCTTGGCACTATGCCAACAACAGAATATGTCAAAGGTATCTATGCAGCCGCAGCCGAGAACGGTATGGATGCTCCAGAGGTTGAAGCTGTTAAGAAACAAATGGTACTAGCACCAAATGGTGAAGTTGACATCATGAAGACCATGCAGAAAGCATTGCAGGTTTTTCAAAGCCCAGAGTGGAAACAAATGTTAGCAGACTTAGATGCATTAGTTAAGAAAGCAGAAGCACAACCACAAGCTAATCCAGAACTAGCACGTATTCAAGAGCTAGCGGGAACGGCTAATCTTAATACATCATCACGCAAGGCAGCTTCAATTACACAAGCACCTGATGGTAGTTACACAGTAACTTACTTACGTGCTCCGTTATCTGTGTCTGGTACTCCTGAAGAAGGAAAAATTCCCCCACCTCAAACCGGGATTAAAGATTTAGCAACGGCACAGCGTATAGTTGCAAGTATTGAAAAAGAAGAAGACGCCGCGGCATCGTTGCCTTCTTCAATACAAGTTAACGATCAATTAACGCAAGAAGAAGCAAATGCCAGCGGTGAACAACCTCCGCCAATGCCAGATGTAAGTGGTCTGCAAGCAGGACAAACTAAAGACCTAGGTGACGGACAACGTGTCACAGTAAATCAAGATGGTACTATTAGTTATTCTGGCGGGTTTGGTGTATACACCTATGACAATACTGGAGCAGCCATTGACTACAAGAGTCCTAGCTTTGCCGGACTGTCACAGTCTAAAAATTTAAAAACTGGACAGACATCTCAAAGATATTTGGCAGGACCTATGGATCTAGCTCAAACTAAAGATGCTAAAGGTAATGTTGTTAAGACCTCAGCTAAGTACGACATAGGTACTGGAGTTATGGGAACTGAACAGGAAAAGGGAATTACAAGTAAGTCCTGGGCACCAAGATCGGCAGAAGCAGATCCAATATCACAAAAAGATCTCTATGCTATGGGCAATGCTGACAAAGCGGCTACATATGATCGTGCTATGAAACAGGTACAGGGTGTTAAAGAAAGTGCAGAATTAGAAGCCATGTTACGTATTGCAGGACTAAGATGAAAATTAATGAGCTAATTGGCAACTTTGAAGTTTGGACTACAAACGAAGAAAGAGACTTGCTTAAGAAATTAACAAGTCCTATCAAACTCTCACAGTTAAGCGAGCAAGATCAATTCAAAGTTCAGAGCCTGATCCGTAAAAGTTTGGTAACTAAGATTGGAATGGAAGATCCTTCTATAGTTGCAAATGAAAAAACACTCTAAGAAAAAACAAAATTTAAATCACAGTAAGCTACAAGAACTAGCCGAAGACTTTGGTTCGCTATTTGATAAAAAAGTACAGATCACTGTCCTGCCTAACGGAGTTATCAGTTATAAGAATTTTCTTATAAAACCCAACAAGCAGGGGACCTACGGAGTATACTATAGTCATAATCCACATGACCCTGTTGAAGTGTATAATCTAAAAAGCTGTGCCCTAATGGCTGCTAAAGCCTTCAATACCGTCCAGATAAATAAGTTTTTTGAAATTAAAGACTTAGATACACGTTATAGCACCAGTCATACCGAGCTGTCATTATTCAAACAGAATATTAAACTGGCAAAAGATTTTGATAGATACGTAATACTTTTAAATAAGCTAGAAGAAGCAGATCTTAAAGCTAGGTATTATAAGGACAAAATTACTGTGATGTTTCGTAACACCTTTGCATAAATAACACTATATCCTAGGAATTCATCATGCAGATTAGAGAATTATCAAAACCTATAACTAGTAAACAGCTAAATGAAAACGCAGCCTCTAAGTTTGGCTACAAATTAAATCTTGAGCAGTTTACAGACGTACAACTAGAAGATGCACGTAATAAGCTACGTACAAAAATTAGTCAGTTTGAACTTTCTGAAAGTTTTGATTCTGTACATGAAAACCACGAATATCAAAAAACTCGTATGTTTTTAGATGTTATCAATCAAGAAATTTTAGAAAGAGAAATCAACGAAGGATCTGCAAAAGACAAGGATGATGAACAAGGTAAAAAGAAAATGAATAAAAAAGCCAACGAAAGTCTTGCTAAATTTACAGGCATGATCACAAGAGCTAAAGAACTAACAGTTCCTAATGCTTGGATTGAAAGTGCTATCAAACGAATCCACCTAGGCGAATCAGATCGTCACGAACTACAAAGCGAACTAGTAATACGGTATGAACTAACAGAATCACAAGCAAACTATGTGATGAATGAAGGCGAAGAAGATAAGGCAGCTATCATTATGGCTACCAAAGATATGGTTGATCGTATTACTGGTTGGTTAGAAGATACTGCCGCTATGAAAGCTGAACAGCTTTTAGAATTAACAGACTCTATAAGAGAACAGTTAGGCAGCGATGTAGCTCAATCATATGAAGAAGCAGTTAAACCTGCTCTTGAAGCAATCTACACAGCACTTGAAACAAGTCGTACAGGACTATCAGGTGCCCTAAGTATTGTTTCTGGTGAACAACCTCCTGCAATGGGAACACCAACATCACCTCCTACAATGGGTGGTGAGGAACCAGCTACAGCCGAACCAGGCATTGAAGAACCTCCAGTACCAACTGATGCAGGCCGAGCCAAGCGTGAAAGTGTCGACTACAGTCGTCGACTAGGCCAAATTTTGGCAGCACCAAAAAAAAAGTAATTGAAGGCATTGATCCTGTGATCAATGCTCTCAGTTCTCTAAAGTCTGATGCTGACTTTGACAATGAAACCAGTCAAATCAGTTATCGAGCACTAAACTCACTAACCAAAGACGACGGAGCTCCAGCAATGGACTATGTTCGGTTTGCGGCCATGTGGGATGCAGAAGAAAAATTACCCCCAGAACAACAAGAACTGCACAATCTAGTTGATAGATTTGATGGCAGTGGTATTACTCTAAAGACTCACGACAAAGACAGTGAAATTCCAAAGGGCAATCCAAAAGCCAGTGGAATTCAATCAATGGCTAAACGTGCCGCGGCCAAAGAATTAGGTTGACCTTTGATCGTTTTAGCTATATAATGCACTATGACATTATTAGTTGAACGATACCAATATAAACCAGTTGAACGACAGCAGATAAACGGAAGAAGATTATACCTAACGCCAGACGGACGAGCAGTTCCTAGCGTTACTACTATTCTAGACAAAACCAAACCTGCAGAAGCACGTGAAGCACTGGCCAACTGGCGCCGCGCAGTTGGAGAACAAAAAGCACAGCAGATTACTACAGAAGCTGCCAGCCGCGGCACTAGGATGCACACTTACCTAGAGGACTACATTAAAGGTAATACTCTAAGAGAAAGTGTAACTAATCCCTACGCACAACAGAGCTTAGATATGGCCAAAGTTGTTATTGCTAATGGCTTTCCTAAAATACAAGAAGTCTGGGGGTCGGAAGTTCCCCTATACTTTCCAGAACTTTATGCAGGAACTACAGATTGTTGTGGCCTACATGAAGGCGATGAAAGTATTTTAGACTTCAAGCAGACTAACAAGCCTAAAAAAATAGAGTGGATTGATGACTATTTCCTGCAACTGACAGCCTATGCCCTAGCACACAATGAAATACACGGCACTAATATCCGCAAGGGCGTTATTCTAATGTGTTCAAAAGACTATGAATATCAGGAATTTATCTTAGAACCTAGAGATTTTGACATGTGGACAGAACGCTGGTGTAGTCGAGTTGAGCAATACTACCGAGAAAACGCATAAATAAACAAAACGGAGATTTACTATGGCGGTCGTAACCAGAGTTAACGGACTAAGAAACTTAGTTGGCACAATGTATGCAGATAACTGCAACCTATATTTAATCACAGTTAAAAACGCTAGCGATACTGCTATTGACTTAACTGCTGAAGATGATGCAGTTGATGAAACTGTAGAACAGATTATTAAAGAACTAAATCCTTTGGCATTTTTCATTACTAATTCTAATGCAGGCACTATCCATGTGGTCATGGACAAGGGTGTTAATGATGCTACAGAATTACGTACTAGAATTCGTAGAATTGGTAAGGACTCGGGCGCAAATACAACCAGTATTGGTCCTAATGATATTGATATCAGTGGCACAACTGTTGTAGCCGCAAGTTCATTAACCATTGCTTGATAAAACTATCATTTAACTAGCCCTAGCTTGCCTAGGGCTTTTTCATTTTAAGCAGTCATAAATATATCATAAGAGGATACTTTCATGGCTGTCGTACAGATTTCAAGAATTCAGGTCCGCAGGGGCAAAAAAAACAGCGGAACCGGATTACCGCAACTAGCATCTGGCGAAATTGCATGGGCAATTGATACGCAAGAACTTTACATTGGCAACGGTGCTGTTTCAGAAGGTAGTCCTTATGTAGGCAATACTAAGGTTCTTACTGAGCACGATAGTTTGCTAGACCTAGCAGGCCAATATCAGTATAGAAAACAAGATGCTAATATTATTACAGGTGTTGATTCTACACATCCTGTAGTGCGTTCACTACAGCAACGCCTAGACGAAAGAGTTACAGTATTCAGCTTTGGTGTAGCAAACGACGGCATTGCCGATGTAACTGTAGTTTTACAACAGGCTATCAATCAAATCTTCTTAAATCCAGCAACAGTAGCTAACACATCAAGTAGAATTATTTTAGAAATACCAGCTGGAACTTATAAAATAAGCAATAAAATTTATGTACCATGCTACGCAACCATAGTTGGTGCAGGCGTTGACAAGACTATCGTAGAATACATTGGAACTGATGTAGCATTTGCATTTGTCAATACCACTGCTACTCCAGGTAATCCTAGTACTATTAACACATCAAGCTATAATAATCAAGCACAGAATATTACAATTAAAGGTATGACTATTCATACTCAAACTGTTAATAAGCCTGCTATGGTTTTAGATGCAGTGAGAGACAGTGTGTTTGAAGATCTATTGATCTACGGTGACTGGAACGCTTCAGTAAACGATACAGGTTCTTCTGCACAAGGCGGTCTACAACTTAATGCATTAAGCGCACTGGTAACTTGCCAACGCAATACATTTAGAAATGTAACAGTTAAAGGATTTACCTACGGTGTAAATGCTAAACAAGATATCTTAACAAACAAATTTGAAAACTGCCACTTTGAAAAACTGTACATGGGTGTTGCCTTAGGACGACTAGCTGATCTTTCTTCTTCAGGACAACAATACGGCCCTAGAACTACAGTGTTCGATAACTGTAACTTTGTAAACATACTAAGAGAAGCAGTATATGTTTACAACGGTCGAGGCAACTCTGTAACTAACTGTCGTTTTAATAACGTTGGTAATGATGCTATTGAAGGCAACGGTAACGAACAAGCAGAATATACACAAATTAGATTTATATCTCAAGGCAATTCAGCAGTTAATAATTTTTCAGATCGATCAGTTGACTTACCAACAGACTTTTTAGAAACTGCTTATGTAGGTGAAGTAAGCGGTATTGCATCTTACAGTTCATTTGGAGCTCAAAAAGTTGTGTTGGGTCAACTAGCAGGAACTACAGTTGTTACTCAAGCAACTGCACTAGCCAGCGGCACTGGAAATGTTACAGTAGTCAATGCTAGCGGTATGGCCGCAGATCAAAGTATTGTATTTGTTTCTTCGTTTGGCAACATCGAAGCTGGTACTACCTATTACATCAAGCAGGTGGTCAGCGGAACAATTATTAGACTAAGCCTGACACCTGGCGGCGCATTATTTGATCCGGGAACTGCGTCTGGACCAGTTGTCTGTACATCATTTGCGCCTGGCGGATTAGCCTTTAGACTACCAATTGACAACGACTCAACTGGTTATGTTATCAACTATGTCTACAGAAGCACAACTCGTTCAATCACTCGACGTGGTACTATGACAGTAATTGTGGACACAGTTAATAAAACTGCCCAACTAACTGATGAATATGATTTTGTTGGCACTGCTGGCTCCGAGACTGCGTTATTCTTTACAGCCAAGTTGTTGTCGTTGAACGGAGTCAATAGAGATACCCTGGGCATATACTATACTAACACCTCTGATGGTGACGTTGCAGCCGATTTCATCTATTCATATTCTGCGGTGCTCTAACCATTTACCTAGACTTTTTTATTAACTACGTGTATTATTATCTCTATCAAGATGATAATCTCGCGTGAGTTCGTTTGCCTTGAAAAAAGTGCGTCAAATCAATTCTAAAATACTAATTTTAAATATCTTTTTTAGGTATTGGTATGCTCACTAAATACTACCTAAATTGACAATTTCGGAATACCTCACTCGTAGAATAATAAAATGAATAAGATTACAGTAATCAAAAGAAACGGAAACAGAGAGCCACTAGCTGTAGAAAAGTGGCAAGCGCAGGTAGCCAAAGTCTGTAAGGGCATCGCAGACGTTAGCCAATCAATGATAGAAATCAAAGCTCAGTTACACTTTTATGATGGTATCACTACAAAAGAAATTGACGGCATAACTCTAAGAGCCATTGTTGATCTAATTGATATTGAAAGCAATCCGGACGTAGGGCATACTAACTATCAATACGTGGCAGGCAAGCAACGTCTTTCGATGTTGCGTAAAGATGTTTACGGAGACTTCAATCCTCCTCATCTATATGAAATAGTCAAACGTAATGTTGATGTAGGTCTATATACTCCAGAGCTACTTGAGTGGTACAGTCAAGATGACTGGAACAAAATGAATGACATGCTGGACCATGAAAAAGATGAACAGTATTCATATGCGGCTATTGAGCAACTTATTGAAAAATACCTTGTTCGTAATCGCGCCACAAAGGAAATTTATGAAACACCACAGGTACGCTATATGATTGCGGCTGCAACTGTGTTTCATAAAGAAGAGCCAAACACGGCTCGTATGCGTTATATAAAGGAATATTACAATGCGGCTAGTGATGGCTTGTTTACTCTCGCTACACCTGTGCTTGCTGGGCTTGGGACTCCTACAAAGCAGTTTAGTAGCTGTGTTCTTATCCGCAGTGACGATGACCTGGACAGTATATTTGCTTCTGGGGAAATGATGGCCAAATATGCCAGCAAACGTGCAGGCATTGGTCTAGAGATTGGTCGTCTACGTCCATTAGGTAGTCCTATACGAGGTGGAGAAATCATGCACACAGGTATGATCCCGTTCCTTAAGAAGTGGTTTGGTGATCTGCGCTCGTGCTCACAAGGAGGTATTCGCAATGCTAGTGCTACTGTATTCTATCCTATTTGGCATCATCAGTTTGATGATCTTATCGTCCTTAAGAACAACCAAGGAACAGAAGAAACCCGAGTCCGTCATATGGATTATGGGGTTGTGCTTAGTAGTTTCTTCTGGAGACGATTTAAAAACAAAGAAAACATAACATTCTTTGATCCCAATGAAGTGCCGGACCTGTACGAAGCTTTCTACAGCAACACAAAACTCTTTGAAGAGCTTTATGTAAAATATGAGAAAAAATCTGATTTGCGTAAGAAATCAATGAGTGCCGAAGAAGTGTTTAAAAGCGGTATTCTAAAAGAGCGCACAGACACAGGACGTATATACCTTGTGTTTATTGACAACGTTATGAACCAAGGACCTTTTGATCCTGAGTATCATACCATTTACCAGAGTAACCTTTGCTGTGAAATTCTTCTTCCTACTAAACCCTTTAAGCGTCTGGATGATGATTCTGGTCGCATCGCTCTTTGCACACTCGGATCAATTAACTGGGGTGCCTTCCGCAATCCAGAAGACATGCGCCGTGCTTGCCGTATTCTTCAGCGAAGCCTGTGCAATATACTTGATTACCAAGATTTCCTAAGTATTCAAAGTAAACTATCAAATGACGAAATACAACCATTGGGTATTGGTGTTACAAACCTAGCCTACTGGCATGCTAAGAGAGGATTAAAATATGGTAATGCAGACAGTCTTGCAGATGTTAAATCGTGGATGGAGCACCAAGCGTACTATCTTACAGAAGCCACTGTTGAGCTGGCCAAAGAAAGAGGCAAGTGTAAAGACTCAGACAAAACTTGGTATGGACGAGGTATCTTTCCGTGGGAAAGACGTGCCCAAGGTGTAAACGAGCTTGCAGATTTTGCTCCTGAATTAGATTGGGAACCACTGCGTGAACAAATGAAACAACACGGTGTGCGTAATGCTACACTAATGGCCATTGCTCCTGTAGAATCTAGTAGTGTTGTTATCAACTCTACTAACGGTATTGAAATGCCTATGAGTTTAATTAGCACTAAGGAATCAAAAGCAGGATCATTTGTACAGGTTGTACCCGAATATCATAAATTAAAGAACAAATATCAAATGATGTGGGATCAAACAGATTGTGTTGGCTATATTAAAACTGCGGCTGTACTACAGGCCTATGTAGATCAAAGTATCTCAACAAACACATTTTATAATCCTGCACATTTTACAGAACGTAAAGTGCCAACAACTTTAATTGCTAAGAATCTGATGCAGGCACAGTTGTGGGGTATTAAGACATTCTATTACAGTTTAATTAATAAAGCAGGTAGTAAGATGCAGGAAGAACCTCAACCCAAACTAAACGGATTCCACGATGTTCCGTTTAATGGTCATGAGGTCGAATTAGTTGATGACGATTGTGAGGCATGTAAACTATAATGTTAGAAACAATTTGTGAAGTTCTTGAAGACGCATATAAGCGTAATTGGATTACCAGTCGAGATGGTAATGTGAGTATTCGCCACCATGACCGTGATCATTTTTATATCACTCCAAGTGGCGTTCGTAAACAGACTCTTCAACCAGATCAATTTAAAAAGATTAAGATTAATAAAAGTATTCACAGTGGTTGGGGTACAGCAGATTTTCTCTATGCTTGGGAAGAATTAGACTATACTGAAATTAGTAAGAATCTAAGACCAAGTGGAGAGATACCTTTACACTTTGGTCTGCAAAAAGAAATGGGACAGCATAGTAATGATGTGCGGGTAGTAGTTCACGTTCATCCCACGTATTGTGTTGCAGCCATGCATGCCGGAATTGATCTAAGTACTGTTGTAAACAGCTTTCCAGAACTTAGTCGTTATACAAAAGTTGCACCTAATGTAGGCGATGTTCCTCCCATCAGTCAGGAACTTGCAGATCAGTGCCTTGAAAAGTTACAGTTAGACAGAAATGGAAATATTTCATTTGATATTGTAGGAATCAAAGGTCACGGTGTTGTAGCCATAGATACCAGTCCATGGCGAGCTTATGAACATATTGAACGACTAGAACATATTTGTAAGATTGTTTTAGCATCTGGAAAATATTAAAATGACCTACAGATTCATTAAGAACTTTCTACAAGAGGGCCGCCCTGACAAACTTGAAATAAAAAGTTTGCCATACAAGGCTACTGCATTAGATCCTAGTATATCCGAGGACACAATTAAATATCATTTTGGCAAGTTGGCTAAGACCTATGCTGAAAGATATAACAAGGGCGAAGGTGATCTAAAGTTCAACGAGGCTGGAGTGTTTTTACATAACATATTGTTTCAACAGTATCAAACACCTTCAACACCAAACACACCAGTTGGTGCTGTTCTTGATCTTATTGAAGAACACTTTGGGACTTACGAAAAATTTAAATCAGAGTTTGAAAAAACTGCCATGTCAATACAGGGCAGTGGATGGGTCTATTTGGCCAAAGATGGAAAAATAAAAACAATAACTAATCATGAAATTAGAAAAGATATCGTAATTCTTGTTGACTGGTGGGAACATGCTTGGGCATTAGACTATCAACATGACAAGAAAAGATACTTAGAAAATCAATGGAAAATAATTAATTGGGATCATATAAATGAGCAGAGCGCAATATAACCTACAGACAAAGACAGACTATCTTCAACGTAAAATGTTCTTGGACCCAGCCGGTCCGGTGACCATCCAACGATTTGAAGAAGTAAAATATAATAAAATTGCAGACTTTGAAAAGACAGCTCGTGGTTTCTTTTGGGTGCCAGAAGAAATTAGTCTAACAAAAGATGCAGGAGACTTTAAGGATGCATCAGATGCAGTTAAACATATCTTCACTAGTAACCTGCTTAGGCAAACTGCTCTTGACAGTCTGCAAGGCCGCGGCCCAAGCCAAATCTTTACTCCGGTCATAAGCCTACCAGAACTAGAAGCACTAGTCTACAACTGGACATTTTTTGAAACTAACATTCACAGTCGTAGTTACAGTCACATAATCCGTAACATTTATAATGTGCCTAAGGAAGTGTTTAACACTATTCACGACACTAAAGAGATCGTTGACATGGCATCAAGTGTAGGACGTTATTACGACAAGCTACACACAATCAATTGTCTAATAGAATCTGGTGAAAAAATTGACGAAGAAAAGCATATTAAAGCAATCTACCTGGCCTTGCATGCCAGTTATGCTCTAGAAGCATTCCGCTTTATGGTATCATTTGCCACAAGTCTAGCTATGGTAGAGAATAAGATTTTTATTGGTAATGGCAATATTATCAGTCTTATTCTGCAGGATGAATTATTACACAAAGGTTGGACTGCTTGGCTGATCAATCAAGTAGTCAAAGAAGATCCTCGTTTTGCTCGTGCGGCCCAGGAATGCCAAGAAGAAGTTCTACAGATCTACAAAGATGTTATTCAAGAAGAAAAAGCCTGGGCAGACTACTTGTTCCAAAAAGGACCAGTGATTGGCCTTAATGCAAATATTCTAAAAGATTTTGTAGACTATACTGCGGCAGTATCATTAAAGGATATTGGAATCAAATATTGGAATCCTGCACCAAAATCAACACCAATTCCTTGGTTTAACAAACACAGCGATACCAGCAAGAAACAAACTGCCCTACAAGAAAACGAGTCAACTAATTATGTTATTGGTGTTATGAGTGATGCCATTGACTACGAAGAATTACCATCTATGTAAAGGAAATAAAATGAAAGCTATTGTATGGAGTAAATATCACTGCCCCTATTGCGACCAAGCAAAGGCATTATTAAAATCTAAAAATATTGAATTTGAAGAACGCAAGATCGGAGATGGTTTTACCAAAGAAGAATTATTAGAAGCAGTTCCAACAGCTAGAACAGTCCCTCAAATTATCATTGATGGTCAACTGATTGGCGGATTTACAGAACTAAGAAAATATATTTCTGAAACTATGGAACCACAGAGCTCATTTTAAAGGAAACATATGATTATCGATAAAGGTGTATCAGTAGGCGAAGTTATTACTGTAAAATTAACCAGCGGAGAAGAGATTGTTGCTAAACTAACAGAGGAAACTGCCAGTTACTATAAACTGAGCAAACCTATGGTTATTGGCATGGGACAAAAAGGTCCAGGTTTGATGCCTTACTTGTTTACTGTAAATCCAGATAAGGACATTAAATTGTTAAAGCAGACTGTAACTGTTGCAGAAGCCACAGACGAAGTATTTGCCAAACAATTTTTAGAGTCTACATCAGGGATTAAACTGGTATAAATATTTTTATGCCAATAACAACAACTAACCCCGATAGTAGACCAATTGTAACTAGTGAAACTAGTACAAATACTGGTGTATCTGTAGCAATTGACTATACAACTTATTACAGTAGAATTGCTACAGCATTGGAAACTATAGCTTTAAATACTACAACTATTAAAAATAGTCTAGATAATACTGTAACTCCTGCTGTAGCTTCCTTTACTGGAAATATTTCTGATATAACTCTTAATGTTTCGGGGGTATCTGGAACAATAACTACGGGTATGAGATTAATAGGCGGAGCAATTTTACCAAACACATTTATTGTTAGTGGTTCTGGAAACACTTGGACTGTTTCAAAATCGCAAAGTTTATCTTCAACCTCATTAACTGGTATATTGTATAACGGGTATATTACTGATCTAATTTCAAATATATCTTCTAAGCAGACTACTATTGCTGATAAACAAACTACTATTGCTGATAAACAAACTACTATTGCTGATAAGCAAACTCAAATGGAAACTTATCAGAAAAAATTAAAAGAATTAGGCGAAGCCAACGGTATACATATTGTTGGAGCATACGATGCATTTGGTATGGTATCTTTATATCGATTATTAATAGAACAGGCTAAGATACTTGATAACACTAGTGGTTCGGCTACACCTGCGCAAATTCAAGCCTCGATAGCCGAAGTTGAAAGGGTAGTGGGCTTAATACGTGATAACATTCCTAAGGAATTCTGATGCCTGGTGTAGCTCGTGATGCTGGAACAGACGTAGCCGGCGGTGCCGATATACAGGGCTCTGGTGATGTATTTGTTGAAAATAAACCAGTAGTAAGAATTAGTGACGCAGTCGCCGGTCACGGACGCGGGCCACATGCAGGACCAGTAATGTCAGCAGGTAGCGGTAATGTCTTTGCCAACAATATTGGAGTATGTAGGGCCGGTGACCCCGCCAGCTGTGGTCATCCAACATCCGGATCAGGATCTGTATTCGCCAATTAATTTGACTAAGAAATTTTCCTTCGTGTATAGTATATCATAAGTATTCTATACTTGCCTAAAGGAGAAATATATGGCTCAAAACAAATTTTCAGAATTCACTAAAATCGTAGAAGCAATGGAGGGCGACTTCGAAAAGTTTTACGATAAAGAAGTAGGCGCCGCAGGTACTCGTGTTCGTAAGCATCTACAAGAACTAGCTAAACTTTGCAAAGAAACACGCAACGACGTTACCGCAGTTAAAAACGCCCGTAAAGAAGCATCTGGAAAGTAATAAATACCAAACAAGGAGTTTGGTATGGCATACAGTGAACAAGTTATTGATCATTACGAGAACCCACGTAATGTAGGTAGCTTTGATAAAAATGATGATTCTGTAGGAACAGGCATGGTAGGTGCTCCTGCTTGCGGAGATGTTATGAAACTACAGATTAAAGTAGAAGAAGGAATCATCATAGATGCCCGATTTAAAACATACGGATGTGGATCAGCAATTGCAAGTAGTTCGCTTGTTACTGAATGGGTTAAGGGAAAATCGCTTGACGAAGCAGGCACTATTAAAAACACTCAGATTGCTCAAGAACTAGCATTACCGCCTGTTAAGATTCATTGCTCAATCCTTGCCGAGGATGCTATTAAGGCAGCAATAGATGATTACCGTAACCGACATAGCAAAAAAGAAAATTAAGCAACTGCTTGAAAAAAGAGGTAAAGGTGCAGGTATTCGAATTGGTGTAAGGACTACAGGCTGTAGTGGGTTAGCTTATACATTAGAGTATGTTGACCATTACGACTATGAAGCTGGTGTTACTAACTACGCTCAAAGTGATTTTGTGATCCTTGTTGATAAAAAAGCAGATCCCTACCTTACCGGCCTTACCATTGACTGGGTAAAGAACGGGCTCAATGAAGGGTTTGAATTTATCAATCCCAATGAAAGAGATCGTTGTGGTTGTGGTGAGAGTTTTAGAGTATGACACATTATTGGTCGAGAGTAGATACCCAACTTTGGATATCTCAATTAGAAAACAGAATTGAAGACATAGAGTACTATCTCAAACGAACCGTGGAGTGGTGCGAAAATAACGGTATTTGGGATGATAAAAAAGTCTTTATGTTGGCCTTTGTCACAGTGCTTTGGGTTTGTCATATGCGTGGCGAAGAAATTTCAAGAAGAGAAATTTTTGAACTAATTGGTATTGATGATTGGGAAATGATTGAGCAGGATGAACTAGTTGAAATTGGTCCCCAATTAGCCAATCTAGACTGGGAAGAAGTATTAACCAAAGTGAACAATGCATTTCCAATCTAGGTTGACCTAGATCGTTTTTTATTGTATACTAATAACAATTAGAACTTTGGAGAACGATTTTGACTATGCATTTAGAAGGCCCGTGGCTAAGTACCACAGGCAAAAAGAAAGGCAAACAAAAATTTCGTAATGCCGACGAAGCTCGAAAATCTCGAGAACTTGATGCTTCGTGGAAAGAACTTCAGAAAAAATGGGGATTAGAAGCTGAAGAACGTAAACGTAAACAAGCTCTATCTGCCCCCGTATTAAATTCACCAAAGCCCTATGTTAGAGATACTGGGCCACGTATTCCAAGCCTAAACGGGGGACTGGATTCAGCACCTGCTACTAAGGCAGCACCAAAAGTATATACAGGAACCAAGGTAAAAGGCATTGCAACCATGCATAAAAGTAATGCTGTGCCCGTTTTTAGCGATGAAGAAGCCGTTGACATTTCCAAAATGCGGCGCTAAAATACTGATAAGTATATGTTTGGGATAAAACTAGTAGAAAACCTACGTCAAATCCGAAATAACTATAAAACAGTCTCGAAAAAAGAGACTTACGAATCTGTCTATATAGGAGATAAGGCAGGCTTATGTTTAACGGGGAACTGGCAATTCCCTTATCCAGCGTAAAGGAGAAAAAGATGATACGCATCATTAAGTTTTTAGTTTTTGCTTTAGCCGCGGCTTTAGTGGTATTTGCAGGCTATGTGGCAATTAACTATAAATTAGAGAAGTTAAAAACTGCAAGAATGGATGCACATCCAGTAACAGCAGAATTAAGACAGAAACAACTAGACTGTCTTGCTCGTAATATCTATCATGAAGCAGGTTACGAACCTTTTGAAGGTAAAGTAGCAGTAGCACAGGTTACAATCAACAGAGTTGAAAGTGGACATTTTCCCAGCGACATCTGCAAAGTGGTATATCAAAAGAATATTGTATATGAAAAAGTTCTATGCCAATTTAGTTGGTATTGTGAACAGGCTACTCTTAAGAAGCCAATGAATGGTCCAGTCTATACCGAAAGTATGGAAGTAGCCAAAAAAGTTTTGTTAGAGGGTTTTAGACTGCCCTCAGTTAAAGACGCTCTTTACTTCCACGGGGATTATATTAATCCCGGATGGAAGCGTGAACGTGTTGCTAAAATTGGTCGTCATATTTTTTACAAGTAATGGAGAATAAATTGACATTTGATAACATTTCTCAAGCAATCAAAGACGTTTTTAATTTTAATAATTGGGTACAGGGTATTAAAACTCATGCACCTAATATATCAGCGGAGACTCTAGGATGGCTAGCCGTAGTAGTACTACATTTGGCTACTATTCCAACTATGGCCGCAGTACTAACTGGATTAACTGAAAAGATGCCCCCAGTTGATCTAGTATTGTTCACTTGGACAGGTTTATTTTTGCTTTTTTGTAAAGCAACTATTCAAAGGGATTTATTGAATATTGTAACAATTGGTCTTGGATTCTTTATTCAAGCATCGTTGTTGGCATTGATTGTATTCAAGTAAATAATAACTATGACATTAGCTTGGTTACTCTTAATTACTGGACTAGTAATATCTGCTGTCGCTATCTATTATAGCGTAATTGGATTAGCGGCCATATTTGCAGCCGCGGCTATTCCCATCTATATTATGGGAGGTAGTTTAGAAGTAGCTAAGTTAGTCTGTGCCAGTTGGTTAAAAGCCAATTGGGATCGCGCTCCAAGATTTATGAAGTACTATATGATTACAGCCGTCGCTGTTCTCATGTTGATTACTTCAATGGGTATTTTTGGATTCTTAAGTAAGGCACATACTGACCAGTCTATAGTCAGCGGTGACGTTCAGAGTAAGATCGCAATCTACGATGAAAAAATAGCAACAGCAAAAGGAAACATTGATGCAAATCGCAAAGCACTCAGACAAATGGATGAGGCTGTGGACCAAGTTATGGGTCGAAGCCAAGACGAAAAAGGTGCGGACAAGGCAGTTGCGTTGCGTAGAGGGCAGGCCAAAGAACGCACTAGATTACTTTCTGAGATTGCCGCCGAACAGAAAACTATTGCCCAACTTAGTGAAGAACGGGCACCCATCGCCGCTGAAGTACGCAAGGTGGAAGCAGAAGTTGGCCCAATAAAATATATTGCCAAACTAATCTACGGTGACAATCCAGACACTAACATTTTAGAAAAAGCAGTCACATGGGTTATTATTTTAATTGTTGTTGTATTTGACCCGTTAGCAGTTATTATGTTATTGGCCGCCCAGATGACGTTTGCATGGGCAAGAGAGCAAAAAGAACAAGAGGAACATACTCCTGATCCATATGTGGCTGATGTGGGTGAAAAACCCACAGAAGAAGAAAAGGACGATTTTCTTCCAACTTACGAAGAAATTACGCCTAAAGATGAAGAACTAAAATCTCATCATCCAGATACACACCCATACCTTCGTCAAGGATTCAAATATCCAGAAGACTGGAGTCATCAGCCTCCTATCGTAGCAAAAGTTGAGCCAGAAGAAAAAGTAGTACCGTTGACATCTGAATCAGAGATCGATCAGTGGAATAAAATGATTGAAGAAGCAGAAAAGGCTGTTCAAGAAGAAAGACAAAAATTTGAAGCAGGACAAATTGAAATTCTTCCAGAAGAGATAATTGAAAAGTTTGAGGAAGAAAAATTAGTCGAGGAAGGCACTGAGTTTCCTGAGAATCCGTTCAAGGGACAAAAATTTAGACAGCGTCTATCACAGGATGATGTTAGAAACTTTATCTTTAACGGCGAACAATGGATTGATGCAGATCACTCAGATCCAGAAACAGTCAAGTCTTTGGAAGAAGAATTAAAAAAAAAGAGCCGCTACATGACCAAGGACCGTTTGGGGAAAATTCAAGTCAAAGACCGCTTGTAGGATATATACAAAACGAAGAGCAGACACGCAGTCAGACAATTTGGCAAAGAATTAGACAACTCCAAAAAAGGTAATAAATGAATCTTGGTAAAATCAATCTAATCACTCCTCCTGACAAATTATTCAATTCAAATATGAATTATTTGTTAGTTAAACCCTCAACTACTGTAAAACAACAATTTCAAGCTATACTAAGTCAAAATTTTGACGAAGTTAATGTCTTCATGTTTGATGATCAAGAATCAGACATTGGTTGGCTACTCAGTACAGTAATTCAAGCAGACTGTATCATTATTGATATAGATAACTGTGACCCTATGACTAAACAGTTTGTCACATTTATGTTGAGCTTGCCCAATACACACTATATAACTAAAGACGAAGTAACTCCGTACGGACTGATCAGTAAAAATAGAATCTATGATTTAGATTGGATTACTGAACAGTTAACCGCAGACGAGGACGACGAAGACAACGAGGAAGAAAATGAAGGATAAAACTAGAGGTTTAAAAGTAGTTCTAAAAGAGAACGAAAACATCAATCAGGCCCTAAAACGTTTCAAACGTAAAGTTGAGGACAGTGGCGTCCTTGATACTCTTAGAGAAAAAGAGTTTTACGAAAAGCCCACAACCAAAAGAAAACGCATGAAATCTGCGGCAGTAAACAGATATAAAAAGAAACTAGAAAAAGAGCAATTACCAGTCAAACTCTATTGACAGTTAATTAAAAGTCATGCTATAATGTTTGTATGAATACTGACATAATGATTGACTTAGAAACTCTAGCAACTAGTACAGACGCTTCAATTCTCACAATTGGTGCTGTAAAATTTGATCCGTTTGGCGATGATATAAAAGAACCTAACTGTGATAAATTTTACGTTAAGGTAGACCTTGACAGTTGTGACAGGATTGGACTGGTTACTAATGATGACACCATAGCATGGTGGGCAAATCAAAGTAAAGAAGCTCAAGACGAAGCATTTGATCCCAACGGACGAATTGATATCGTTGATGCAATGAATCAACTTTACAAGTTCTGTTGGGGTGCTAAACGTGTATGGAGTCACGGTGCTGCCTTTGACGTTGTAATCTGCGAAACAATTTTCAAGAAGATAGGCAAAGCAGTACCTTGGAACTTTTGGCAGGTTCGATGCACACGAACGTTGTTTGATATTGGCATAGATCCAAAGAGACCACCAGTGTTAAAACATCACGCATTAGAAGATGCTTGGAATCAAGCAGTTGGTGTGCAAAATGTCTATAAGAAACTAAGAACCGCTAGCAGTATTGATGGTGAATTGTTTAAGCCTTTGGCAAATCAAAGATGAGAATCGAAGACGAAATTAAATTAGATTTTAAGGACGTATTAATTCGTCCTAAGCGTAGTACATTATCTAGTCGAAAAGAAGTCAATCTTAATCGTACCTACAAGTTTAAACACAGCGGCACTGAATGGACTGGTGTTCCTATTATGGCCGCCAACATGGACGGTGTTGGAACGATCATGATGGCCGGTGCATTGTACGAACATCGTATGTTTACTTGTCTAACTAAAGACTATACAGAAGACCAATTTGAAGGTCTTACCATACGAGACGGCGGCAACTATTTTGCAGTTAGCACAGGTACTAGCGACAGCGACTTCCTAAGATTACGTCGAATCATTAATACCTATCCAGAAATACATTTTATCTGTATTGATGTCGCTAATGGATATCAAGAAAGATTTGCAGACTATGTACAAAAGGTTCGAGAAACATTTCCCCATTGCACAATTATTGCTGGTAACGTAGTTACCGCAGACATGACACAGGAGTTAATTTTACGTGGCGCAGATATTATTAAAGTGGGCATTGGCCCTGGTAGTGTTTGTACTACTCGTATTCAAACTGGTGTGGGGTACCCACAGCTTAGTGCTATTATTGAGTGTGCCGATGCCGCTCACGGTCTTGGCGGTCATATTGTGGCTGATGGCGGATGTACTTGTCCTGGTGATGTTGCTAAGGCTTTTGGCGCTGGTGCGGACTTCGTAATGCTAGGTGGTATGCTGGCTGGTCACGACGAAGGCGGTGGGGAAGTCAAAGACGGTAAAGTAACATTCTATGGTATGAGTTCAGAAACTGCTATGGAGAAGCACCACGGAGGTGTTGCCGAGTATCGTAGTTCAGAAGGACGCACAGTTACAGTTCCGTATAAGGGACCTGTAAAAAATACAGTTTTAGATATTTTAGGCGGAGTTCGCAGTGCCTGCACTTATGTAGGCGCACCTACCCTAAAACAACTGTCTAAATGCACTACATTTATCCGTGTCAATAGACAGATAAATGACATATTTCTGAGATAAATAAAATTGTAGAGCGCCGTTAGGGCTTTACAATTTTCTTGCTTAACTAAGGAGAACATTATGAGCAAAATTATTGGTATCGATTTGGGTACAACAAATAGCTGTGTAGCAATTCTAGAAAACGGTATTGCAAAAGTAATTGAAAACAGCGAAGGTGCCCGTACAACACCCTCAATTGTAGCCTACGCAAACGGGGAAATTCTAGTAGGTGCATCGGCAAAACGCCAAGCAGTGACAAATCCTAAAAACACAATCTACGCGGCCAAGCGTCTTATTGGGCGTAAGTTTGAAGAAAAAGAAGTTCAAAAAGATATTAATCTCATGCCTTACACTATTGTCAAGGCAGACAATGGCGATGCTTGGATCGAAGCAAATAGCGAGAAGTTAGCACCACCACAAATTTCAGCAGAAGTCCTGCGCAAAATGAAAAAGACTGCTGAAGACTATCTTGGCAAAGAAGTTACACAGGCAGTTATTACAGTTCCTGCTTACTTCAATGACAGCCAACGTCAAGCAACCAAAGACGCAGGTAAGATTGCAGGTCTAGAGGTTCTGCGTATTATCAATGAACCTACTGCGGCCGCTCTTGCCTATGGTGTAGACAAGGCAGACAAGAAAGATCGTAAGGTTGCAGTCTATGACCTTGGTGGCGGTACATTTGACATTTCTATTATTGAGATTGCTAACATTGAAGGTGACAAGCAAATTGAAGTTCTTTCAACTAACGGCGATACATTCCTAGGCGGTGAAGACTTTGACCAACGTATTATGGACTACTTAGTTGAAGAATTTAAGAAAGAAAATGGTGTTGATCTTAAGAACGACATGCTGGCCCTGCAACGTTTAAAAGATGCCGCTGAAAAGGCCAAGATTGAGTTGTCTAGCACACAGTCAACTAGTATCAATTTACCTTATGTAACAGCTGATGCTAGCGGTCCTAAGCACATGAACATTACACTAAGTCGTGCTAAATTTGAATCTATGGTTGAAGATTTAATCAAGCGTTCAATTGATCCTTGCAAACAAGCATTAAAAGATGCAGGCCTAAGTTCAGGTGACATTGACGAAGTTATTCTAGTTGGCGGACAAACACGTATGCCTAAAGTGCAAGAGGCAGTTGAGAAGTTGTTTGGTAAAGCACCACGTAAAGATGTCAACCCAGATGAAGCCGTTGCGGCGGGTGCGGCAATTCAAGGCGCTGTGTTAGCAGGCGACAAGACAGACGTTCTATTGCTAGACGTTACACCATTGTCACTGGGTATTGAAACAATGGGCGGTGTGTTTACCAAGTTAATCAACAAGAATACAACTATCCCAACTAAGCACAGCCAAATCTTCAGTACTGCTGAAGATAACCAACCTGCTGTAACTATTAAAGTTGCACAGGGTGAAAGAGATCTTTTCCAATATAACAAACTACTAGGTGAGTTTAACCTAGAGGGAATTGCACCTGCACGTAGAGGAATGCCTCAAATTGAAGTTACTATTGACATTGACGCTAACGGTATCATGCATGTCAGTGCCAAGGACAAAAATACAGGAAAAGAAAACAAGATCACTATTAAATCAGATTCTGGTCTAAGCGAAGCTGAAATTCAACGTATGGTTCGAGAAGCTGAAGAAAATGCCGAAAGCGACCGTAAGCAAAAAGAGCTTATTGAAACTCGCAATGCGGCAGAAGCACAAGTTCACAGTCTTAAGAGAGACATGGATGAAGTAAAAGATCAGTTATCTGACACAGAGAAAACAGCCGTTGATGATGCTATTAAAAATCTTGAAGACCTAATGAAGGGTGACGACAAGGAAGCTATCAATAACGGTGTAACTAAACTGTTCGAGTCAGCCAAGCCAGTGTTTGAAAAGAAACAACAGGCTGAAGCTGCCAAAACAGCTAACCCAGCAGCCGAGGGTGAACAAACTGTTAACGCAGAGTTCAAAGAGGTTGACCCTGCAGATAAAAAATAATATACTGTAGGCATGCGAGGTGCCAAAGGTTGGGCCTCGCTCAGTTCTTGCTTATTAAAGGAGATCTAAAATGACACAACTAAGAACTATAGATGCACAAGCTCTAGCAAATCTAAACAGAGCACTTGTAGGTTTCGATCGTATTTTTAATGATCGATTTTTCACTAATACTAGTAACTACCCTCCACATAACATTGTCAAATATGACGAACATCATTATGGCATTGAAATCGCTGTGGCAGGATTTAACAAAGATGAAATTACAGTTGAAGTTGATCAAGATCAGCTGACAGTAAAAGGCATCAAAGACAGTGCCAGTGAAACTAAGGAATACTTACACAGAGGCTTAGCCGCTAGAGATTTTGAGCAATCTTACACTCTAGCTGAATTTATGGAAGTTAGAGACGCTGAAGTAAAAGACGGTCTATTGAAAATCACAATAGAACGTGTGGTTCCAGAAGCACTCAAACCTCGTAAAATCGAAATCAAATAAGTTAAATAATAGTGGGGGAGAAATCCCCCACTCTCGGAGAATACTATGGCAGACGTTCAATTAGACGAAAAAATCAAGGTTATCATCCAGGAACCAAAACAGTGGAAAGTAATTTTTCTAAACGACAATCAAACTCCAATTGAATTTGTCATTCAGCTACTAACACAAATCTTTAGACACACCGAGACAACCGCAAAAGACATAACTATGCAAGTACACGAAACAGGTTCGGGAATTGCAGGAGTTTATAGTTTTGAAATTGCAGAAGCCAAAGCAGTAGAAGCAACTGGCCTAGCAAGAGCTAACGGATTCCCCCTACAGGTTAAATTGGAGGAAGAATGAGTTTAAAAGAACTTACTAAAGAAGCACACACAAACGCAGAAAGACAAGAGTTTGTAAAAATTTTATTCAGTGGCAATATTGATCCAAAATTGTATGCCACATATCTAAAAAATCAGCATCCTATGTATGAGATCTTAGAAGTATGTGCAATGCCACTAGGTCTACTAAACGGACTACCAGATATTCGCAGAGCACCTGCAATCAATGATGACTTTGTTGAACTATGGGGTGCTGACAACAAGGACACACCAAAAATGTGCCCTGTTGTAGAAGATTATGTAAAGTACATCTTAAGCATCAAACATGACCCCAAGCGACTCATGGCACACTTGTATGTTCGCCATATGGGAGATCTAGCTGGCGGCCAAATGATAGCCAAGCGTGTTCCAGGAAGTGGTAATTACTATAAATTTCAAGACCCAGATACACTTAAAGTAGCAATTAGAGAAAAAATCAGCGATGATATGGCTGATGAAGCTAAAGTCTGCTTTGAATATGCTACTAGGTTTTTTCAAGAAATGTTAGAGATTGCCAATGACTACAAGTAATGTTTGGAACACCTTAATTGAAATAGAAAAATACTTTGAAAGCCAATTCTATGCCACAGGCAGTATTATACATGAACCCGGAATGGATCGTTTTAATCAGCCAGGTTGGGTCAACAAAGTTTGGTACAGTAGTATCTATCGTAGAGCACATATTGATGTAGTAGATGCTCGAGAAAGCAAAGGCCTGTGGATGATGCATTGTTGTGTATTTCCACATACACACAATCCTGCTCCTATTTTTGGATTTGATGTTATAGCTGGTGCTCGTAAAATCACCGGCTGTTTTTATGACTTTAGTCCATCAGTTGATCAGGAACATTTTTTATTAGATTGGTTTGCTGACGAAGCACAAAAGCTATCATGGAATAAAACTCGTAAATTACCAGACTGGGCAGAACGTATTTTTAGCACAAGTATGGTTGCCGCAGGTAATGTACAAGAACAAGAAGAATTAGATCAAATATTCGCAATGGCTAAAAAGGGCCTAAATTTCTACCTAGAAAATCTAGGAGAAACTAACAAAACTGCTGGTGTTAATGCTAAAGAAGCGCAGAACTACTACGCACAAAATCAAAAACAAAACCCGCACACACCTAAAGTTATGACTAGTTTAGGACTTAACGAAGACGACGTGCAGGTCTTCATCCAGGATTGCCTATTCCCAGAAATTCGCTAAATATTATACTATGCGTTTTTCTGAAATAAAATTCCTTCCGCTATTGGAAATGTCTGCTGATGCATTGGGCGATCTTAAAGCTCAAATTGCCACTAAAGTTCAAGAACTACCAGCAGACGAAGCAACTATTAAAACTCTTAGAGAAATTGAAGATTTACTTAGAGATGTAAATGCTGGCGGAAGAACAGGACTACTTAATAAAGATCTGCAGAGTGTTGGGGATCCTGTAGTTCGTGAAGCTCACATGTTACTGGCTAGATATATTAACCAGATTATTTCGTTTGGCAACGCCACGCCTGAAGATCGCAAGGAATTGTTTGATCTCTGGAGAAAAGACGAATTAGTTAATTTAGACATGCTGTTGGGCGGGGATCTTGCAGGTTTTACAGAAATCTTTAATAGTTACGGTACCAATCCTATTATTCAAGAGCTAGTAGACGAGCTAATGGTTATCAGCGCATTAGGCCATGGTAAAGGTGAATTTGGACTTAGCGTTCTAAGTAAGAGTATTAACAAACCAGAAAGCGGCAAAGGCGATCTGTTAATTAAACATAACAAAGTAGAACATAAGGTAGAAGTAAAAACTGCCGACAAAGGCAAGGACAAAACAGTAAGAGATCCTAAGACTGGTAAAGAAAAAGTCATCAAAGGTAAAATGAGCTCTGCTCGTTTTGGAGACCAAGAAGTTGTTCCTGCAACAGGCTACGAAGCCGCATCAGCTGAATTAAATGACTTTGTTAATAAGAAATTACCTCGTGGGGAAAAGAAGCTAGGCGGTAGTGGTCTTAACGTACCAAGAGCTATAGAACTACTACAAACACTAAATCCTGCCGATTCTAACAGACTTTTAGGTATGATTAGAAGAAACGTCAAACTTATCTTTGGAAAGAAGTTTGAAAATGCTCGTCCAGACTATCAAGCAAAGTTAACAAAGAACATCAACGGTATTCTATCGTCTATTGAAAAAGGTGATGCTAACGCCGCATTACAATATTGGTCACGTGCTAACTTTAACTACTATATGGCTGCAAAACACGACGACGGTGTTCTGTTTATTAATATTCCACAAAGAACTGCCATATATTATGATAGTGCAGAAGACCTAGGTGGTAAAGGTCTAAGACTCAATGCAGACACTACCTATATCAGTGGTGGTGATCCTAAGCGTACAGTCTATCCTCAAATTCAGGTTACCCCAACAACTTATGGTGCTGCCACCGCCGGCCAAGAGCTTTCTAAACTTGGAAAAACTGCTCCTAAACGTGCTGATAAAGTAGCCGAATTTAAACAGCAAATGTTAGGCTGGGCTGAACGTTTTGCCAATCTACGCGGTGTAAGAGATAAACGTGTTATACAAAAAATGGCCATTATCTCTACAGAGATGAGATTGCAAGGTGCCGACACCGACGCTATTATTGCTGAATTAGAAAATCAAATACCGCAATTACAGGTTCAATACGCAAGGCCTGTACCACAGGCACAGAGGTTATACACACCTTATGTTCCGCCTACATCAGACGAAGAAGAAGATCTAGTCTAACACGGATTAAACTGTAGCTTAATCTTTTAGTTACTCCCTGTAAATACAATACGGGTTATCTCACGATAACATTAGCCGGGAGCGAATCATGAATATAAGAAGAATAGTGGCGATATGTTTTGCCTTAGGTGTAGGTCTGCCTGCCTATTCAGCAGAACTAGTTCATCAATTTAATTCTCCTTCTTTTAGCGGTATTGGTTATAGTTCTCATACTTTAACAATATACAGTCAAGAATTGAGTCGTAAATTAGCTATAGCCGCAGAAAAAAAAGCAGATTTATTAAAAGCTGAACAGGATGCAAAAAACACCACTCAGGCAAAATTTATTGCTAATTTAGAAAGTCGTGTTTATAACGAATTAGCAAGACAAATAACTGAAAAATTATTTGAAGGTACTGGAGGCCAAGTTAGCGGAACCTTTGCCTTTAACGGCGGAACAATTACATACACCAAAACTGGTAATGAAATAACAATCACAATTACAGGTGCAGACGGAACTGTTACTACATTGACTGTACCAATAGGAGACTTCGGATGGCTTCAACCTTAATTAAATTAACACCAATAGCATTGGCTATTCTTTTAACAGGCTGCGGCACCGTAGGTAACCTTGTTAGAGAGTTTGACGATCCTGTCGCTACTAAACCACAGCTAAAAGAAGAAGCTAAATTAAAAGAACCTGCTAGTGGAACTATTGCTGTAGCAGTATACAGTTTTAGAGATATGACTGGCCAGCGTAAGGCAAGTCAAAATATTGCCAGCCTAAGTAGTGCTGTAACTCAAGGTGCAGACGCTTACCTTGTTAAGAGTTTACAGGAAGTAGGAGGCGGTCGTTGGTTCAAAGTTCTTGAAAGAGGTGGACTTGATAATCTAGTTAAAGAACGCCAACTAATTCGTCAAATGCGTGAACTATATCAAGGCAAAGACGCACAGCCTTTACCCCCAATGCTATTTGCTGGTATGATACTAGAAGGTGGCATTATTGGCTACGACAGCAATACTATGAGTGGAGGTAGTGGTGCTAGATTACTAGGCATAGGTGCAAGTACTGAATATCGCCAGGACGAAGTAACTATCAGTTTACGTGCTGTCAGTGTTGCAACTGGAGAAGTATTAGTAGCTGTAAACATTTCTAAAACAGTTTATAGTTTTATGGACAAAGCGGGAATATTAAGATTCATCGAATCAGGAACTAGAAGTATAGAATTAGAAACAGGTTCTGCAACAAATGAATCAATGAACAAAGCTGTACAACTGGCCATTCATGCTGCCGTTATTGAGTTAATACAAGAAGGCGCCCAAAAAGGGCATTGGGCTTTCAAATCTGAAAAACAAGCGGAGACTAAGAAAGAATCCGTTCCAAAAGTAGAGGAGAAGAAAGATGAGTTGGTTCAAAAGAACACCGCACCTGCGACAGCAGCCAAAGCAGAAGCCTCACCACCAGAGCCAAGCAAGCCAGCGAGCAATGGAGGAAGCCAAGCTAACATCGCCGTTGCTAATACTACCCCAAGAGAAGAAATCACAGTAACTTCAATTGGGAAAAGCAATGTAAGAAGCAGTAATCATTCAGGAGCAGAAATTATTGCTGTCTTAGAACCAGGACAATCAGCAAAGGTATTAGAAGAAGTACACGAATTATACCTAGTTGAATTGCCTTCAGGAAAAAAGGGGTTTGTAGCAAAACACACAGTAAAAAAACAATAAAGTACTAGAGTACTAAGGAGCGAAACATGATTAAAAATAACAGTCGTAACATGGCCTTCATTATGGCGGCTATGTTTTGGGGTTCGGGAGCCTCAGCCAATAATGGCGTCTATATTGAACAAGTTGGTTCTACCAACACAGTAACGATTACACAAATTGGCTCAAACAATAGAGTAGGTAACAGTGGTTTAAATCAGCAGAGTAAAATTACTGGATCTACTAATACACTAACAACATCTCAAACAGGGGATGCAAATATAATTGACTATACCGTAGTAGGTAGTGGTAATACAATTAGTAAAACCGTGTTAGGTGATACCAATCAGATTACCTTTACTTGTGGCGACGGTACTACAAGTTGTACAAATGTAACCAGTACGATGTCTATTACTGGCGACTTGAATACCGTGACAAGCACTATCAAAGGGTCAAATATCAATAATAGTTTAACAATTACAGGAGATAGTAATACTGTAACACAGACTATATTAACAAACAATTCATCTAGTACTATTAGTATACTCGGTGATTCAAATACGTTAACAAGTTCTATGACTGGTGCTAGTGCTGGAGCAGGCCATGTTCTAGTAGCTAGTATCACAGGAACATCAAATACTCACACTATTACTCAAGGCGGCACAGTAAACACAACTGTTAATGTAACAACTAACGGTAATAGTAATACAGTATCAGTAACTACTAATAACTAATGAAATACGCATGGCTGTTATTTTTATTAATTAGTCCTGGAGTTCAAGCTAGTGTTGGCATGCTAACTGAACTTCAGGGTACAGCCATTGAAGTTAAGAGAAAGAATCAAACAATAAAAGGTGTCGACAAAGGCGGTATTGAATCTATGGATACTGTCATAGTTGGTTCTAAGACCAGCACAGGAATCACCTTTCTTGATAATACCAAAGTAAAAATTACAGAAAACAGTAGACTAGTCATAGATGATTTTGTCTACGATCCTAACGTTCGAGATGCAGGAAAATTGGGAATGAAAGTTGCTCTTGGCACAGTAAGATATGCCAGCGGTCAAGTAGCAAAAAATAGTCCACAAAGTGTAAACATTAAAACACCAACAGCAACCGTAGCTGTTCGAGGAACAGACTTTGCTATGACAGTAGACGAAGTTGGACGTAGTCTTGTAGTATTATTACCTAGTTGTGATGACGATCACAAAATGACAACACATAAACCTATCTCATCTACTAGTCCTTTAAATATAGGTGGAAATTGTACGGTTGGCGCTATTGACGTTATGACAGATGCAGGGCTAGTCAGCCTTAATACTGCGTTTACTGCTACCTATGTAACAGATGCACAACAACCACCGTTACCGCCTGTAGCGGTTGATCCTATAGCAGTAGGTAATGATAGTAATCTTAAGAAACCAGAGTCTATATTAAAACAAGAAGTTGAAAGAGAAGACAGGAAAGAAAGAGAAAGAGATAAAAGCAAATATTCTGATGATGAGAGAAAGAAAGTTAGTGAATCAAATGAAAAAACATTAACAGAGAAGAAAACCCAAGAAGAGGAAGGAACTAAATTAATTGGATTAAATGCAGCCAATGGTGGAGTGTTAGGAAATCCAGCATCTAACCCTTGTTGGCCATTTAACGACTGCGGAAATGAAAAAGGTCTTAATTGGTATTATAGAAAAGACGACGATAGAGGTAATACCATTGTAATTAGATCAGGTGAGAAATTTGATAATACAACCTATAGTATTTCTATTAATAGTAATGATGTTGAAACAAGAGTTTCAGGGGACGGCAGTAACAAAGTAACTGTAAGGATGTGGAATCGATGAAAAAAATCTTTGCTATAATCTTACTATTTGTTTCTTCGTTAGCGAACGCCGCTATTACTGATCTAAAACTCAGCACGGCACAGATATTTGATGTCCAATGGTATGTAAGTGGCGGAACACTGTATGCCAGCGGATTTAATTATATCTACGCATCAGTGAACTATGCGACTCAAACTACCAGTGCGGCTCGATGGACTGCGGCTCAGACTGCAGATGCTGGTAGCAATGGAAGATACATTGGATTTTACAACAGTCCTACCGTAGCAGGTACATACGCTATGGCTGTGTTCAACAGCGATGGTAGCATTTACAAAGTTATCAACTATACTGGATCATTTAGAGCATTAGCTAATGGTGCTATATTCTACAACGGTAACGGTATGTGGGGCACATTGATAACCACAGGACAGGGATATAATTTAGGGCAAAGCGGCTCATGGACAATAACACAAGATTATCCAACATCTACTCATTTGCAGTCATATACTCCTCCAAGTTCAACCCCATTAGCTGCCGGACAAACAGCGACGCCTGCCGCACCAAGTCCTGTGCCTACAGCCATTTACAATCAAGGTGTAAGCAACAACGTTTATATCACTAATCATTATCCTACAAGTAATAATAGTCCTTGGGGCGAAGGACCAGAGAATGCATTTGATAATAATCCCTACACCAAATATCTAAACTTTGACAAACTCAATGCAGGGGTGACTGTGAAACTAAATGCAGGTCGTGTAGTCACAGGATTTACCTTAACCACAGCCAATGACTTTCCTGGCAGAGATCCTACCAGTTATAAACTATACGGAAGTAATGACGGGGTCAATTGGACAAAGATACAAGAAGGAAATCTAAGTCTTAGCAATAGCAGATACACAACTAGTTCAATGATTGATGTTACAAATTCTACATCTTATGTTTTTTACTATATCTTCTTTCCTACTACCAAAGCAGGAACTGGCTGTGGTTTAGATTGTGATTCAATGCAGATTGCAGAAATTACATTTTATTACGATGCTAATAATACAACCACCAGTACAGCCACAGGTACAGGATCTGTCTCTAACCCTAGTGACCTATGTTGTGGAGGTAGTTCTGCACCATTTAACTCTAACACACAATTTGTTGGTAGAGTTTCAACATTTGCTAATAGGGCAAGACAAGATACAGTAGTCAGTATAACACAGATAGGCAGTAACAACTCTGCTACAGTACAACAAAGCGGCACTAAGAATAATTACTCAGAAATTTATGTCAGTGGAAATTACAATACAACTAATACTACACAAACTAGCACATCTGGAACTGCTACAAACTATATAGAATTAGATGTAATAGGCAATTCAAACACTGTGAATCTCACACAATCTAGTACAGGCGGCACTAAAGGCATTTATGCTACAGTTAATAATACTTCTAATAGTTTAACAGTGAATCAAAACGGCAATGGAAATCATTATGCTGAAATTAATCTTAGCGGTAGCGGCAAATCAGTAAATCTTACACAAAGTGGTTCAGCCGCACATATGGCTAATATTAATTTAAGCGGCGGATCAACAGCCTTAACTGCAACACAAAGCGGAAACACTCAGCAATACTATTCAATTACTCACAACTGTGCTCAGGTTAGTTGTTCTGCAATCACAGTTACTCAAGGACAATGACTGATTGGGAATCCTATAGACCTTTAGCTCAAATAATAGGCGGCATACTAGGTATAATAGTTGCATGGCTAATAAATTGCATATTTGTTGCCTACCATAATAGGCAGCTTGAAAAAATACGCAGGCAGAATGAAATAGAGCTAATAAATTATAAAAAAACATTAGAAAAAAGATATAAGTAATTTATATCAAGGAGAAGCCACTATGAAGAATGCAGTAATAGTGGCGTTCCTATTAAGCCTAAACAGCTCTATAGCTAACGCCCAAGCATTTCAAGCAAACAAACCGGTAATTTGCGACGAAACTAAAAAAATTATTAAATCACTAACTGAAGCATTTAACGAAAAACCTACGTGGATAGCTAACGATTCAGCAAGTGACAGTCGCTATGCGTTATTTGTTAATGAAAAAACAGGTACTTGGACTTTGCTACAAGTTACTCCAGAAATTTCTTGTATTCTAGGAGTAGGAACAGAATCAAAATTTCATCTAGGAACAACCACTTAAATTTAAGGTAAATATGTAGTGGAGTTATTAGTCGATGAAATTTAATTTTAGAAAAATACTGGTTAGTCCTTGGACTGCGTTATTAACACTTTTACTAGTCGTTGGAATTCGAGTAGCTGATCCAACATTTGTAGAATCAGTTAGATTACGCTATTTTGACACACTAATTACAGCTAAAGAACCAACTACTAACAATATCGTTACTGTAAATATAGACGAAGACAGTTTAAGCAAATATGGACAATGGCCGCTACCTAGAGCAAAGTACGCTGAAATTATACGAGATTTATATCAGAGAAACGCAGGCCTTGTTGTACTTAATGTGCTCATGCCGGAACCAGATCGTACAGGTGGAGACGGTACGTTGGGTCAGACTCTAAAAGAATTTCCTGTTGTATTAAGTTCCACTCCTTCACAAAAAACAAAAAACAGTCCTAAAGCTCCGGGATCTGCTGTAATCAATTCAGAGTTTGTAGATCAGATCGTGCAGTATCCTGGACTAATTGCAAACATTCCTATTTTAGAAAACAACGCTGTTGGCGTTGGTATAACAAACACACTCCCAGAGGTGGATGGTGTGAATCGCCGTATACCGTTAATTGTAACTGTAGATGGAAAAATTTATCCTAGCATAGCTATTGAGACACTCAGAGTAGCCGCTGGCGATTCCACTATTCAAATTAAACTCTTTGAAGGCGGAGTAGAAAAAATGCGTATTCCTAAGTTTGGTCCTATTGCTACAGACAATCTAGGTCGCGTGTGGATTGACTGGAGTCAAGAACATAAAAGTATTAGTTTGCAACAGTTACCAAAAGATTTAAATGGTGCTATTGTAATTGTAGGTCCAACTTTAGCAGGTGTAGGCAATCCGTTACCAACTGCTAAAGGTGCGGTCTGGCCACATGATGTACAGGCCAGTGTAATAGGAACTATGATGAACGGAGTTGTTATTCAACGTCCTGATTATGCTGATGGTGTTGAAATTATTGCATTAGCAGTAGCTGGTATTATTTTATTATTTTTAACGAGGTATGTATATGTTGGTTTGGCAACGACGATTGTTATTGCTGTTGGGGGCTACTTTGCTAGTCGCTACGCTTTCGATAACTTTTTATTCCTATTCGACACTACTGTCTTTACCGCTGGCACAGTATTGGTCGCTCTGCATGCCTACGGTGTCAAATTTGTAAGCGAGTTCTTACAGAAGCAGGCAATTAAGAAACAGTTTGCAGGTTATTGTTCACCGGAGGTTGTTAGACTGTTACAAGAAAATCCAGACCTAATTAAGAAAGGTATTAAGAAAGACGTGTCAGTGATGTTTAGTGACTTACGTGGATTTACTCCTATCGGTGAATATTTTGACAAGCCAGGTCACGGTGGTCCAGAAGGACTAGCCAAGTATATGAACGGATATATGGATGCGATCACAATTCCTATCATCGATGCTAATGGTATGGTTCTCAAATATGTAGGTGATGCAAGTATGCACATTCACGGTGCTCCTCTAGATGATCCAAATCATGCTCGTACTATTGTTGCCGTTGGATTAGAGATGTTAGACCGAGTAGACGAGTATACTAAGGTAATGGAAGCCAAAGGCCTGCCACCTGCCGCAATGGGTTGGGGTTGTAATACAGGCGATGGTTATATTGGTGAGATGGGTTCAACTGCAAGACACGGCTACGACATCCTTGGCGACATGGTTTCAACAGCGGCACGTTTAGAAGCACGTTGTAAGGCATATGGTGTACTATGTATTATTGGTGCCGAAACATATAATCGTACTAAAGATAACTTCTTCTACTTGTTGTTAGATAATCTACAGCCTAAAGGCAAGACAGTAGCAGATTTGATCTATACAGCATTGCGTACAAGAGGTGTTGACTACAGTAAAGATAAAGAACAACACGATGCTATGCATGTCCTGTATAAATCTAAAAAGTTTGATGAAGCTGCCGCTATGTGCGAAACTTTAAAAGGTAATTTTGGCGGACAAATGGACAAGTATTATGATATCTGGATTGAACGCTGTGAGTTCATGAAACATCAAAACTTAGGAGACAACTGGAGTGGCGAGTTCGTTGCCCACGAAAAATAATGTATACTCCGTTAGATTGGTGGTTTGATTATTCTGTGTGGCTTATGTTACAATGGAAATTTATGACACCAGCAAAAATGATCAGTGTCAATGATGACATGGAACAGTTCTTAAGTCAATTTAGTCTTAATGGTATCAAAAACAATATATGTAAACCAAAAGTATAATATATATTTGTATGATACGATTAACAGCTAAAGTAAGTAGACCAAATACTAAGATGGCGTTTTATCCTCGGCCAGCACCTGTAATTTCTGCTATGGAAAAAGTAAAACAAGATGGTAAATTAATATCTGAAAATGTTTTTATATCAAAAGATAAACTAACTTCTACTTATGTTGCGATATGGAATACTCAGGAAGATTTTAAAGAATTTAATCAAACACAACAGATAAAAGAATTTCATAAAAAACGAAGATGGTTTGAACAAGAATTTGAACACATTAGAATTGAATCTATAGAAAAAATTAATGATACTGATTTATAGATCTGTATTCAATAATGCCCAATAAAAGAATGGACTAGTAAAAGAAAAACTATAAAGCGATCGTCCTTTCAGTACATTACTCTTTTCACCCGAATGTGATATTACCATTTTTTCAAAACTAGCACCTCCTTTATCAGTTCCCACATAGATATTTTCAACTCGTAAGAGTCCTCTTTTTTCTGGATTATTATATTCTATAAAAAGTGTATGTGGACCAGGTTCGAGCGTTATTTCAAAATTTACAGGAAAGTTATCATTAGTTTTAAAATCAGGAATAGTTTTTGCTTCAATGATATTATCATCTATACTAACAGAGTACGATGGTAGATGAATGCTACCGTGTCTTTCAACTCCTAACATTATGATAAATTGTAATGTTTCAGACATGTGTAACCCCAGATGTTAGTAGTTTGATAATTTCATTTCTACTACCAACCCAAGCTGCCTCACTAGTTCCTATATTATTTTTTATTCCAACCCATTTTTTAGCCCTAGGATGAAACATAAAGAAACAGTTAGGAACTCCTATGTTCTTAGGTCTTGGCAAACATTTCATTATCTTAGATTTGTTTGCGGCACTGTCTAAATTCATATCTCTATGATAAACATAGCTTAACACTATTTCAGGACTCCAACTTAGAAAATTAAACGGAGCATTTGGATACATCATCTTTTGTATCATATCAGGCTCGTGTAGTAAGTAACCTTGCTTAGGAGTTCCATCGCTATAGTGCATTGATGAGTCTATAAAATTTTTCTGCATGTAATCTAAATTTTCATCTGGAAAGTATTCTAAAAATCCTGCACCTGTGACTAGATCACCGCCTTGTTCTAAGACATAGTCATGTACAAAACTGATAGTAGCACTACCAGATCCAAATCTTCCGCAAAACTTCTTACTTATAGACACAATTCTTGATATCCAATCACTTATACTAGCTTCAACAATAACTGGAGTAATTCCGTTGTCTTTACACCACTTTTCTGCCCACCAAATGTCTAATGCATTAAGATCACTTACTTTAAAAATTATCGGTCGAAACGGGATTCCTAATTCTAAAAAAGTTCTAGCTATAAATTCAGAATCAATCCCGCCGCTCATAGCTACATATAGATTTTTATATTTTGAATAGATATCTTCTGCAACGTTTCTTGCGGCAGTTTCCCAAGGAACTATGTTACTAGGACCAGTGGGTCTAAGATATGCTTCTAATTCTAATTCTGGATAGGGATTATCATAAGTTCGATTAATGCTAAATTTTAGCCAATCATCTTTGCCCATTCCTTGCATAGCATTAAAGTCTCTTTTGGATCCAATCGACATAGTGTTTTTTCTCTGGTTCTAAATTATCGTAAAAAATTTTATTTGAAAGCTGTTCGCTCTGCTGACAGTCTTGACGAAATGCAGTATCCCATACAGTTTCGTTTATGTTCCAATTGTTACTGCTATATCTAGTATCCCGATATTTGTATACCACTATAGAACTGGTATTCTCGTCTATTGGGTTAGCTACAGTTATAAACCATGCACCCGGTTGATATTCTAGCATAGTATATGGGTATACTGCTAACCAGGCAGCACCGTACTGCGACTGTTTATCTTCTTCTAATAATGTTCCTGTAAATTCAGTATCTGATAAAACTGTAGGTACTAATTGTGTTAGCGAGTTGGTCTTATAAATCCAACTGATTTGATTTATATTTGGAACATTTATTTCATCGTATACTTTAGGATGTACTACCGGTATATGATCAACATCTAAAAATAAATTCATTATTTTCATAAATCCGGCACGAACAGTTACAGTTTCTGTATGAGCTAATACAAGATTATCTGTATTAATAAATGGGAGATTTGGAAGATCAACTGGCTCACTGAATAAGAATCCGTTCCAATTATAAGTTGGCCTAATATCTAATCTTTTATCGTTTTTACAACTGGTAGTACCTGATCCAACAGGTTCCCCTGAACAATTAAAACTCCATCCATGGAATGGACAGAGTCGGACTTTGCGTCCTTGCGTTCCTTGCAAGTAACTGCCTTGATGCGGGCAGATATTACTGCTCAAGCGATAAGTGCCATTATCGTTAAACAGTGCCCAATCTTTTAATTGCGGATATACCTGCCATTGTCCGTTGGCTAGGTCGTTAATGTGTGCTAAAAACATCACATATTTAACTTATCAAATAGAGGTGGTAAAAAAATGCTCACTTTGTGTACTTGGGGTAGCGAATCCTAGTATCACTGGCAGCAGCCGCCAGACGCCTTAGGCTCAGATAACTGAGTAACGGTCCTAAGGTGTGTTCTTATGATTCTCCGCTGGCCGCAGATTTTTTATCATCTAAGTTGGCAGCATCTTCAAATTTTTCGTTGGCTTCTTTTTCTACTTTCATTTGTTCCATAACGCGATCACTTTCGATAATCTTACCGCGTAAGTGTAACACAGTATTAACTTTTTGATTCAAACGAATTAAGTCATTGTCTAGCATACGAATACGATCAATAAGCGCAATTAAAACAGTATTAGCTTCACCTATAACTGGCTTTACTTCTTTAGTACACCATTCCCATACATACTTAATAATATAGCCCATACCTACAGCCATAACAATTGGAAATCCGTACTTGTTAATTATTTCAACCACATCTGTCATAGTGCTATCCCTATAAGTATTCCAAAACATATACCAACCGCAAATGCTTTCCACATGTCACGATCATACCATATAGCATGGTCTTGATCCATCCATCGTTTAATATGCTCGGGCTGAGCATCGTACCATAATTCCCATTTACTCTTCTTGAACATTTACAGGGTGTCCTTTGCTAAATGCTTCAACTGGGTCAACCTTAACTAGCATTTGACGACCGTTACGATTAATCAGCTTAAAAAGGTCTCCGCCTTGCCAGCCAAGTCTATCGCTATTAAATTCTTCATCTAATATGATTCCATTAGGGCTACAGTCCCAAGTGTAGTCTATGTATAACATTCTTCTCTATCTTTCTTTAAAATATTGCTGATATCGTCAGCTATCTTTCTCAGCTCTAAATTATTTTCTTTTCCAGCTTTGTAGTGCAAATCAATCACCAATTGATTTAGGTATTCTTTAGTCTCTTCTTGCATCATTTTTTCCGTCTGCTCTAGCAATACGATCAACGTCTGGTTTTAGTCCCAGTGCATTACTTACAATTGTATCAATACGCACTACATCGTGGTTCATTGTTTTAACACGGTTATCTAGTGCAATGATAATTCCTTGCATACCTTTAATACTACCTAAAACACCCTGTAATAGCAGTTTAATAGTTAGATAAACAAAGTATCCGCCTGCAAGTGCTACTGCGATAGGGAATCCTAGATCTCCTATAAGTTTAAAAATTTCATTCATGATTCGCTCCCGGACCGTTAACTACACATATATTTAGTGTTATCAAGATTTTTGGACCCAACCACAAAACTGGTAAATATTTCATGGGATACTTAATTTGGATTATTATTGCAGTAGTGTTTAGCCTACTAATTTGGTGGATTATGGACTGGCATGACAAGCATGAAGATGGAGAATAAAGAACAATTTTACTGGCAGGGCGCACACTTTCCAGGCACCTTGAATCGAGCAGAGCTTGAGCAATGGCTGATAATAAAAGAAGAAATTGAAGGAAAGCAGGAAGAATTAACTCCTGAACAAGAAAAGTTTTGGAGCAATATGTGGTTGGCATTTGCTAGCATCTTGTGTATAATAGGATTATTGTTGTAATGATTGGTTATCTAGTATTTGGAATTTTTTTAGTAGTATTCGGATATTTTTATCTCACTAGAGATAAATCCAAAGATATAGAAAAAACAAGTCAATCAGACTTGTGGTAAGTTATTGCTGTATGAAGCAAAGAGAAAGGTGTTCTGGACGCGGGTTCGATTAAGCCTGTTTTACCATGAAACCACCGTGTGTCTTATTGCCCCTCAATGACGCATTGGCAAAAGCGTTAGCATTGTATCCGCGATCCATACACCATTGACGCAAA
>JACCDG010291447.1_pt1 | contig 44580 bp, 32 predicted proteins | sample 7442471 | NCBI WGS metagenome assembly JACCDG01 (sample SAMN15323444, study PRJNA562643) | freshwater metagenome | isolation source: river surface water | place: USA:Blue River Watershed | collected 2017-08-17
CGACTTCGTCCAGCAACTCCAACGGGTCGAGGCCTTCGCGGTCCATCTTGTTCACAAACGTGATGATGGGTGTGTCACGTTGGCGGCACACCTCAATCAGGCGCTTGGTCTGGGCTTCCACACCGTTGGCGGCGTCGATCACCATCAGGGCCGAGTCCACAGCGGTCAGCACGCGGTAGGTGTCTTCCGAGAAGTCTTTGTGGCCCGGGGTGTCCAGCAGGTTGACCACGTGGTCGCGGTACAGCATCTGCATCACAGACGATGCCACCGAAATGCCGCGCTGCTTTTCAATTTCCATCCAGTCCGACGTGGCGTGGCGCGAGGCCTTGCGGGCCTTGACCGATCCCGCAATGTGAATCGCGCCGGAGAACAGCAGCAGCTTTTCGGTCAGCGTGGTCTTGCCGGCGTCGGGGTGGGAAATGATCGCGAAGGTGCGGCGGCGGCCGGTTTCGGGGGCAAAAGGGGACGAGGACACAGCAAGACTCCAGGGGCGCGGGCCCGTCTGGCCGCGCAAAGGCGCAATGCTAGACGATGAATGACGTTTTGGTGTCAAAACCGGGAGGAAGGGGGTGCAAGTTAGGGATTGCGGTGGGTTTAGGTTTTCCAGACACTACGCACAACGTTATTAATTCACAATCAGGAAACAATGGGGTCTAGCTGTCTGCCCGCCTTGGGCTCTTACAAAGTCCTGCTGGTAGACGACCACGACCTTGTTCGGGTGGGTTTACGCACCGTGCTCGATTCCGTCGAGGAATTGCAGATCCAGTGGCTGGAGGCCAGCAACCTGAACGATGCCATGCGGCTCTACAGCCAGGCCGAAGATGTGTCCTTGGTCTTGCTGGACCTGAACATGGCCGACTGCAAGGGCCTGCAGGGCTTGCGGCAGTTTCTCCAAACCTATCCTCAGGCGCGCGTGGCCGTCATGAGCGGCACGCAAGATGAATTTGTGATTGGGCAGGCGAAGGGCTTGGGTGCTTTGGGCTACCTGCCCAAGGCCTATTCGCCTTCCATGACCCGCTCCAGCATCGTGGGCATGTTGACCGAGTCGTCCTATGCGGCCGCGGTCACCCCCGCCCCGGCTGTGGCTGCGGCGCGTTTTCCTCGGGCCACCTCGGCTTCCAGCTACGACCGCGTGGCGGAGTTGGGGCCGCGTCACCTTGAGATTCTGGAATTGGTGCTCTCCGGTTGTTCTAACCAGGAAATCAGCAACTCCACCCAGTTATCCTTGGGTACCGTCAAAAACTATGTGTCGACCATCTTGTTGGCACTGGACGTCAAGTCGCGCTCCCATCTGATCAGTCTCTTCCGGTGAAGTTTTTTTACCGGGTCCCTTTTCACGCCAGTCAGGCCTTTGTCGACTCTTTGCAAGCCGACGAGGGCCATCGGCCTGATTTGCTGACGGCGCAGGTGCAATCCCTGTACGGGGGCAGCCTGTTCACGTCCATCGGCGCCGTCATCACGGCGTTCACGTTTTGGGTGGCGTACTACCTGTATACCCATGACGCGCGCGTCTGGCCTTGGGCGGTGTTGGTGCATGGCACCCAAGCCTGGCGCATGGCCACGGCGTGGATGCGCATGCGCGACCCACTCGCCCAAGAGCGCCCGCGCTATTGGTTGCAGCGCTACATGTGGGCGCTGGGCGGTGCGGCGGTAGCGTGGGGCTCGGCCCCCTTCTTTCTGTTGCCGCACCCTGATCTGGCCATGATCTGCCTCTTGATGCTGGTCTTGTTGGGCATGGGCTCGGGCGGCATTGGCTCCATCGTGGCCTATCGGCCCGCCATCTATCTCTGGTTGATTCCGGTCTTGTTGCCCTTGCCCGTGGCGCTGCTTTGGTATCCCGGTGATTTGCATCAGGCCTTGGCGGTGTTTGCCTTGGCTTACTTGGGCGTCAATTTGGGCTTCGGCATGCGGCAGAACCACATGCTGGTCCAGGCGCTCCAGGCGCAGTTTGACAATGCCCAGTTGGTGCAGCAATTGCGCCATCAGATGTCGCTGGTAGAGCGGGCCGACCGCGAAAAAAGTCGCTTCATTGCATCGGCCAGCCACGATCTGCGTCAGCCGATGCATGCCCTGGGCTTGTTTGCCAGTGCCTTGGAAAAGCGCTTGGCGGGCACGGGTGAGCAATTGCTGGTCGGCAACCTCACGCGGTGCATCGAGTCGCTCGACCGTTCCTTCAACGCCATGCTCGACATCTCCAAGCTGGATGCGGGCGTGATTGAGCCGCAGATCCAGTCTTTCCCGATTCGCGATGTGTTTCGGCGCTTGCACATGCACTTTGCCGGGCAGGCCGAAGCGGCGGGTTTGAGTTTGCGCTTCAAGCCGGGGGGCAAGCACGTGACCAGCGACCCCCAATTGCTGGAGCGCATCCTCAGCAACCTCATCCAAAACGCCATCAAGTACACCGAGGACGGTGGCATGGTCGTGGTGGCTCGCACCTGTGGCAAACGGGCCCACATCGAGGTCTGGGACACCGGGATTGGTATTCCGCAAGACGAGCTGCCTCGGGTGTTCGACGAGTTCTATCAACTCAACAACCCGGAGCGCGACCGCAGTCGTGGGCTGGGGATGGGCCTGGCCATTGTCAAACGTTTGGCGGCCCTGATGGATCATGAGCTCACGGTGGCTTCCACGCCCGGCAAGGGCACGATGGTGCGTGTGTCGGTGCCGCTGACCGATCTCGATGCCTTGCACGGCATGAACCTCGAGGCCGAAACCGTGCCTTCGCCGATTGGCAATGCGCGCACCCTGATCTTCATCGACGACGAAGAAAACATCCGCGAAAGCATGAAGCTCTTGCTAGAGCAGTGGGACTTTGAGGTCTTGCTGGCCAGCTCGATCGATGAGGCGGTGGCGCACGCGGTGCATCACCACGAACCGATTCACGCGGTGGTGTCCGACTTGCGTTTGCGCAACGGCGAGGATGGGCTTCAGGCCATTGCGCGGGTCAAGGGGGTGTTGGGGCCCGATTTACCCGCCGTGCTGGTGACCGGGGATACCTCGCCTGAGCAAGTCAAACGGGTGCATGACAGTGGCTTGCGCGTGTTGTTCAAACCGGTGCAACCCAAAGCCTTGTTTTCAGTTTTGCGTCAGTTGGGCTGATTCCGGGCTTGCATCAAGGTGCCGGTACCCCCAAGTTCGAGGGGGTGCATTCACCAAGGTCACTTGCCCTAGGGATGGTCAGTTTCTAGTGTGTTTGGTTTAGTCCGGGGTGTTGATTCGCCGGACCCTTTGCAGGGCCACGACCCATGACATATCGATTGAATTCCATCAGCAGGACCTTGGCCTTGGCGCTGACGACCTGGGGGGCTGCCAGCGCCGTGTGGGCGCAAACCGCTTCCGACCTGGCGCCCATCTCCAAGGTGGCGGAGCAAGCCATTGCCCGCCAGCGCGATGCCAGTGCGCAGCGAACCCACGTGCAAGAGGGGGAGCGCTTGCTGTCGCAGGACGTCATCCAGTTGGATGGCTACGCCTACTGTGGGCAGGCCATGAGCTTGGCGGAGCAGGGCGATTTCCGCCAGAGCATTCGCGCGGCCAGCAAGGCGCTTTACCTGGGTCAACGAGACAAGAAGCCCGACCTGGTGGCTGTGGCGCACCGAGATTTGGCCATCGCATACCTGTATGCCGGCAAAATCGACGAAGCTGAGCAGTACGCGCGCAGTGCCTTGGCCGTGACCGGGGCCAGTGCCGAGCAAGTGCAGGCCCCCGCGTACAAAGTGTTGGGTGATGTCGCTTCGCGCCGCAAAGATCATGTGGGCGCCTTGAAGGCCTATGAGTCCAGCTTGGCCGTGGCCAGCAGCAAGTTCCGCCCGCAAGTGGTCCTGTCTTATGCCAATGCCCTGCACGGTGCCGGCCGCCCGCTGGATGCGCTGGCGCAACTCCAGTCGTTGGGGCGTGCGGTGCAGTTGGAGCTTGGTGCGGTTTACCTGCGCAGTCTGGCCAACGCCTTGATGGCGGCTGACCGACCCGAGGAAGCGCTCGCTGCCTACGATCAATTGGCCGAAGATCAATCGGCCGATGCCGACTACCAGCGTCTGTGGGCCTACGTGGGCGCGGGCAAGGTTCAACTTCAACGCAATGAGCGTGACAAAGCGCTGGCGTCGTTCCTGAAAGCCTCGGCCATGGCCGACGACGTCCGTGCGCGCTTCCGCAGCGACGAAGTCCGCACGGGTTTGTTTGGCGACCTGCAATCGGTGTACGAGCAGGCTTTGAAGCTGGCGGTGGCGCAGCAGGACTATGCTGCGGCGTGGACCCTGTCTGAAGCTTCTCGCTCGCGCCAGCTGTTGGACACCGTGCGTGGTCGTGCCGCCGACAGCTTCACCAAACCCATGCCCTTGAAAGATCTGCAGGGTTTGTTGCGTCCCAACGAGGCCGTCTTGCAGTTCCACGCTGTGGGTGATGCCGTGGTGGTGTGGTTGGTGCGCTCTGATGGCCTGCAAGGCAAGACCTTGGCCCTGCCGCAAGAGGCCTTGACGGCCGAGGTGGAGGACTTCCGCAAGAGCATCATCGAACGCAAGCGGGATGTGGATGCCAAGGCGCAAGCCCTGTATCAAAAGCTAATCGCACCGGTGGCCCGTGAGGGGGTGCAGCGCCTGTTCATCGTGCCGCACGGTCCGCTGCACTATCTGCCCTTCCAGGCGCTGCATGACGGCAAGGCTTACCTGATTGCCAACAACGCCATCGCTGTCTGGCCTTCTGCCTCGGTGGGCGGTCAACTGTGGTCGCGTCCGCAGTCCAAGGTCAGCACCTTGATGGCTTTTGGCAACCCTGCCACGCCTGAGAATGTGCCGCTGCCCGGTGCAGAACGCGAAGTCAATCAGGTTGCCGAGTTGTTCCGCCAAAAGCAGATCTATGTGCAAAAAGACGCCACCAAAGTGACCTTCAAGCAGCAGGCCAACCAATCGGCGGTGCTACACGTGGCCGCGCATGCGGAGGTCGATGAAGTCGACCCCTTGTTCTCTCGCATCCTTTTGGCCAATGACGGCCAAGATCGCGGCTTGCTCGAGGCCCGTGAGGTGTATCAGTTGAACATGTCTGGCGTCAGTCTGGTCACTTTGTCGGCCTGCGAGAGTGGTCTGGGCAAGGTGGTCAAGGGCGACGAAATCATTGGTTTCACCCGATCCTTCCTCTCGGCCGGGGCCGGCAGCATGGTCGCATCCTTGTGGCCAGTGGCCGATGAGTCCACCGAGGCGCTCATGACCCGCATGTATCAAACCATGGGCGAGGGCACCGATTTGATGGATGCCATGCGCCAGGCGCAACTGGATGTCCAGAAAAAGCGCCGCTTTGCCCACCCCTTCTTCTGGGCTCCTTTCAACGTGATCGGCAATGGCCGGATGCAATTGGGAAGCTGACATGATCCGAGTCATTCCATTGGCGCTGACGGCAGCGCTCTTGTCGTCGATCAGCTGGGCCGCAGACCAGCCGGGAGCTGGTGAGGCCTTGCGTGACAACAAGCTCCAGGACCTGCGTGTGCCTGCGCCCAGGGGCGGCGCTTCCAGCGGTGCGCAGAGCCCAGCGCCTGCTGCATCAACGGGCTTGAGCTTTGTGCTCCAGGGCTTGCAACTCAAAGGTGCCAAGGCCATTGCCCCTGAGCAGTGGCAAGCCGTTGCGCAACCCTATGTTGGGCGCTCGGTGGGTGATCGCGAGCTGGGTGTCATCATTGCCGGTATTCGCCAACTGTACGAAGACCAAGGCCTGGGTCTGGTGGGCTTGGGCTTTCCAGCACAAGACGTGTCGACGGGTTTGGTCACCATTGATGTGGTGGAGCCCCGCCTCGGGCGCATTGACGTGCCCTTGGGGCGCAGCGCGCCGGTGTCTGCGGATCGCGTGCAGGGACTGCTGCGCTTCTTCGGCGTCAGCGCGGGGGGCGCCCTGAACCTTCGCGATCTGGACCGCGTCCTGTTTGCACTCAATGACATGCCCGGTGTTCAGGCCAAGGGTTCGATGACGCCCGCTGGCGACGAAGGGGTTTACAACCTGGCCATCCAAGTGCAGGCCAAGCGTGCCTGGGACGCTTCGCTGACGTTGGACAACCAAGGCAGTCGATTCACGGGTGAATGGCGCTTGGGTGCGGGCGCACGTCTGAACAACCCCCTGGGGCTGGGCGATAACCTAGATGCACGCACCACCTGGAGCACCGGTGGTGGCGTCAAGGTCGGGCGCGTGTCGTACGAACTGCCTGTCGCCTACACGCCGATTCGGTGGTCTGTGGGGGCCAGCCAAGTCGATTACGACCTGCGTGGCGTGTTTGCTGATTTGTCAGCGCATGGCACCGGGCGTGTGGTTGACACCGCTTTGTCGTACCCCTTCATTCGTTCGCGCAGCCAAACACTGGTGGGTCGCTTCGGCTATGAATTCAAGCGCATGGAAGACCGTGTCGACTTGATCGCCTTGAACGAGCTGAAGTCCATTCGCAGTTGGGTCCTGTCGGCCGCCTATGAAGGGCGCGACAACGTCCTGGGTGGGGGGTATGTGGGTGCTTTGGTGCAATGGCGCCAAGGCCAGTTGGGTTTGAACGACCCGAGCGCTATCGATCTGGACAAGGCATTGGGTCGTTATGGGGTTCACGGCCATTTCTATAAGCTCGAAGCACAGGTCTCGCGCCTCCAGGCCATCACGCGTGATTGGTCCGTCTACGCGGCCGTCAACCGGCAGTGGGCCTCGCGCAACCTTGATGGCGCTGAAAAGATCGCCCTGGGTGGGCCGGGTGGCGTGCGGGCCTATGCCGCATCGGAAGGGGCGGCAGATCAGGCTACCTTGGCAACCCTCGAAGTGCGTTGGTGGTTGAGTCAGCAGTGGACGGTGTTTGCCTTGTATGACTGGGCGCGTGGTGAACGCTTGAAGCGCCCCTTCATTGCTGAGGGCAACAGCTTCATCTTGCGTGATGCGGGCTTGGGTTTGAGCGCCAGCTACCCTGAGTGGGCCACCGTTCGAGCCACCGTCGCGTGGCGTGGCAGCCGTGAACCGCAGAGCGATACGCGTGATCCGCGTCCTCGCTTGTTTGTGTCTGCGCAGCACGCGTTCTGATCGAAGGAATTCTCATGTCTCGTTTTGATTTTTCCACTCAGACACGCCTGACAATGCGACCCATCTCGCAGGCCATGTTCTCGGCGGGTTTGCTGTTGACCTTGTTGCCCGCCTGGGCTCATGCACAGGCCTTGCCCTCAGGTCCTCTGACACCCGTGGTTGGGGATGCAACGGTGGTGACCGGTCGCACGCCGACCGGCCCGACCATGACCATTGAGCAAACCAGCAATCTGGCGGTTTTCCGGTGGGACACCTTCAACATCGGTGCCACATCGGCCTTGACCCATGTGATGGCCAAGTCCAACCCGAACCCTCAGGCCTTGACCGTGCACCATGTGTACGACCTCAAGCGGGGCGCCTCAACCGCCACCATTGAGGGGGCGATGACCAGTGATCACCGGGTGTTTCTGGTGAGCCCAGGCGGTGTCCGTGTCGCCGGTGGGGCCACGGTCGAGGCGCCCGGTTTGATGCTGAGCTCGCGCAACTTGTCCGACGATCAGTTTGCCAAGGGGTCCTACGCGGGGCTGAAAGAAGGTGGATCCATCAAGTTGGTCCAGGCCTCGCTCGGCGCCGCGCCCGATGTCGGTATCAACATTGAACCAGGCGCCATCTTGAGGGTGGGCAATAACGGTGGTTTGCTGCTTCAGGGGAGCCAGGTCACGATGAACGGCCTCATTGAGGCCGGTGCCGGCTCCAAAATCGTGTTGGCCGCACTCAGTGGTGCAGAAGTGCCCTTGACCGACAGCGGCTTCTTGTCCCTCAAGGTTCAGGCTGATCCGGCGGATGCCAGCGCCTATGTGTCGATGGGTGGCCAGATCGTGACAGGCGGTGCTGCCACGCGAGGTCACGTGGAGCTGATGTCCGGGTCTAACATCTACATGGGGCCCGGCGCTGTGATTGCTTCTACCGAAGGCGCGGTCGACATCACCATGCAATCGGCCATGAGTGGGCGTCAGGGTGAGCTTTACCTTTATGGTTATGGTGCCTCTGATTACTACGCAGCCGCTGCCTTGGCGGCCCCCTCGGTACCTGGTCTGGTGACGATCCAATCGGGCGGTGGGGATATCCGGCTTTCTGGGGCGGATGGTCAGGCAGCCAAAGGCATCGTCTTGTCGAATACTCGCATTGACGCCGGTGCGGGCCGCGTCGAGATGGTGTCCCTCCGAGACACAGGCTCAGAGGGCAGCAATGCGGCCATTGACATTCGCAGCTCGAGCATCTCTGGCGCCGGTGTGCAGTTGAACGGCCGCGCCACCGCTTCCTCGTCCAACGGCATCGTGATCACCAACACCGATTTGCGTGGCAATACCGATGGCGTCGTGCTGCGCGGGGTTGCCATCGGGTCAGGCACCACCGAGGGTGTGGGGATCAACCTGGGCCCCAACACGGTGATCCATGGTGGGGCCAAGGGTGTGGAGCTCTATGGACGTGGCACCAATCAAGGCATACGTTTTTCTGATCTGACCCTCACCACGGCGGGTAGCCGTGGCCAACGCATCGTGATGGCGGGTCAAACCTTGGTTGGCAGTTTGCCCGGGATTGGTTTCGATCCGAAATACCCTGTTCGCTTGCGTGTGCATGACGAGCAAGGTTCTGAGCTGGCGTCTGCGGCAGAGATGATCGTGGGGGGCTCCAGTACCGCTGAAGCGCCGTTTGCGATCGATCTGGGGCGCGGCGAGTCTAGCCCCTTCCTGAACCTGGTAGGACGCTACAACTTGCGTCCCCTGGGTGTGAACGAGTCGGGCCAAGCGCAGGAATCCTTCGGCACCTTGATCCAGGTGGGGCAAGATGCGTCTGAGCCTCTGGGCCGCTTCCTGATCTTGCCGGAGTGGTTCAATAAGAGTGCCAATGGGAACTTGCCCCAGACCGTGGTGATCGGTTCCAGCGGTCACCGTGAAGCCATCACCACGGTGGCTGGGGCTCTGGATGGGGTGTCCTCCCTGACCTTGCAGAACCAGGGCGCCTCGTCCAAGGGGATTGTCTTGGGTGCAGGCAGCGAGATCGGGACGTTGAACCTGGTCACGGCCGGTCCCATTTCCCAAACCGGCCCGCTGGAGGTCAATGCCTTGAATGTGATCGTGCCGCGTGGGACGTCCGTCCAATTGGACGACAAGGGCAATCGCTTTGGCGCATTGGCCTTCGAGGGGGCCACGCCTGCCAGCTTTGATGGCGCGGCCGTCCCCTCAGCCAGTGATACCAGCGGTATTGCTGCATTCCAATCCAGTACCTCTGAGCCGCAATTCCAGACCCTGGCCATCACACGATTTGTCTCCGAGTCTCAGATGCCGACTTTGGACGATCAGACGGGTGATCAACGCGTCCTGATCCCCCGCGTGCTTGAAGAGCAACGCACCGATGTGTACGTGCGTGATGCCTTCAACAAGCCGCAGGTGTGCACGGGTGTCACGGCCGCGACCCAATCGGTGCTGACCGATGCTGGTGTCGAGCCCCTGACCCTGGAGTGGCTGAAGGTTCGCCAGTCGCCGCAGCTGTCCAGCTGCTCGGGCGCGCGCGTCAACGCGTCTTGCTCGGTGTTCTAACGCCGAGCCTCGGCCGGGATGTCGATGGGTGACCACACATCCCGGCGGGGTGCGGCGCATCCCTATCGTGAAGATGACTTTTGGCAGGTGTGAGTCATCGACCGGATCCCTACAGTGCATTGCTGAAGTTTCCAGCAATCCCTCTCAGCGATTCACACCATGGCCCTTCTTGATGTCGATGCCCTCCTGACGCCCGTGAGCGACGATCAGCCTTGCGGTGCCGATCTGGAATACGACGCCCAGTTTTTGCAACTGGAAGAAGCGGCCAAGGGCAAACCCGAGCAGCAATACGGCGACACCATCATTGCCGCCGAAGACCCCGACTGGCGTGCTGTTCAGAATCTGGCCACCGAATTGATGGGCCGCACCAAGGATGTGCGCGTGGCCGTGCATTTGCTGCGCGCCTCTACCCGTCTGCAAGGTCTGGTCGCTTGCGCCGAGGGCCTGACCCTGATTGCGCGTTTGCTCGACACCCATTGGGATCATGTGCATCCCATGCTGGATGTGGACGACGGCAACGACCCCACCATGCGCCTCAATGCCTTGGCGCCGCTGGCGGGCGCTCAGGCGGTCTTGGCCGATGTGCGTAAGTCTGCGCTGGTGTCGGGTCGCCACCCCCTGACCGGCCGCGATATTGAGTTGGCCGCGGGTAAGGCTCAGCCGAACGACGGTGAGTCTGTGCCCATGCTGGCCGGTGTGGTTGAGGCGTTTCGCGCTGCCGATGTGCAGCAACCGGGCCTGATCGACGCCATCGCGGGCATGGCGCAGGCCGTGACCGACATTGATCGTGTTATCAACGACCGTGCCTCCATTTCTGGCCCTGAGTTGCGCCCCCTGCGTGTCTTATGCCAATGCCTGGGCGATGTCGCTCGTCAGGCGCAAGGTGGTGCAGCAGTGGACGCCGCTGTGTCATCAGATGTCGCCGGAGCCCCTGCTGATGCCGCGATGGTGTCGGCTTCCAGCATGGCGATGGTCGCCGCCCCGGGTGCGATCCGCAACCGTGCCGACGTGGTCGCCACCCTCGACAAAGTCTGCGAATGGATTGAGCTGAACGAACCCACCAATCCCGCCCCCTTGTTGATCCGCCGCGCCCAGCGCCTGATGAACAAGAACTTCATGGACATCATCCGCGATCTGGTGCCCGATGGCATTGACCAGGTCGAGCGCATCGCCGGTCCCTCCGACCAGTGACGCATCCCGATTCTTTCTCCCAACTTAAACGACCCAGGAGCGAAGCATGGCCACCAGCAGTCAGAAGTTCATTGCCCGCAATCGCGCACCGCGCGTGCAAATCGAATACGACGTCGAGCTCTACGGCGCCGAGAAGAAGGTGCAACTGCCATTTGTGATGGGCGTGTTGTCTGACCTCTCTGGCAAGCCTGCTGAGCCCCTGGCACCTGTGGCCGATCGCAAGTTCCTTGACTTCGATGTCGACAACTTCGACACCCGCATGAAGTCCATGAAGCCACGCGTAGCTTTCCAGGTGCCCAACACCCTGACTGGCGAAGGCAATCTGTCGATTGACCTGACCTTTGAAAGCATGGACGACTTCTCGCCCGCCGCCGTGGCCGCCAAGGTCGATGGCCTCAAGCAATTGCTCGAAGCGCGTCAGCAACTGGCCAACCTGATCACCTACATGGATGGCAAGACTGGCGCTGAAGAGTTGCTGGCCAAGGTGCTGCAAGACGAATCGCTGCTGAACGCCCTGGCCTCCGCCAAGAAGCCCGCTGACGGTCAGTGATCGAACGCTTTGATTGAAGGATTTGAAACATGTCTGAAGCTCAAGCTCAAAGCGCTGCCCTGCAAGGCGTGGCGTACGAAGGCGGCGACTTTGCCGCACTGCTGAACAAAGAATTCAAGCCCCAGAACGACAACGCCAAATCGGCGGTCGAACAAGCGGTGCTGACCCTGGCGCAACAAGCCCTGTCGCAAACTAAGTTGATTGGCAGCGACGTGGTGGCTTCCATCGAAGCCATGATCGCCGCCCTGGACGCCAAGATGTCCGAGCAGGTCAACAAGATCCTGCACCACGCTGAGTTCCAACAGCTCGAAAGCGCATGGCGTGGTCTGCATTACCTCGTCAGCAACACCGAAACCGACGAGATGCTCAAGATCCGTGTGATGAACATCTCCAAGGCCGACGTGGGCAAGACGCTCAAGAAGTTCAAGGGCACCGCTTGGGATCAAAGCCCCATCTTCAAGAAAGTCTATGAAGAGGAATACGGCCAGTTCGGTGGCGAGCCCTTCGGCTGTCTGGTGGGCGACTACTACTTCGACCACACCCCACCCGATGTCGAGTGGTTGGGCGAAATGGCCAAGGTGTGCGCCTCGGCTCATTCCCCCTTCCTGGCTGCACCTGGCCCCGGCCTGATGCAGATGGAATCTTGGCAAGAGTTGGCCAACCCACGCGACCTGACCAAGATCTTCACCACGCCTGAGTACGCCGCTTGGCGCTCGCTGCGCGAGTCGGATGATGCGCGCTACATCGGCTTGGCCATGCCGCGCTTCTTGTCGCGCCAACCTTACGGTGCCATCAGCAACCCAGTCGAAGCCTTCAACTTTGAAGAAGACACCGCAGGTGCCGATCACAGCAAGTACACCTGGGCCAACTCGGCTTACGCCATGGCCGTGAACATCAACCGCTCCTTCAAGGAGTATGGCTGGTGCTCGCGCATTCGCGGCATTGAGTCGGGTGGTGCTGTCGAAGGGTTGCCCACGCACACCTTCCCCACCGACGATGGTGGCGTCGACATGAAGTGCCCCACCGAGATCGCCATCAGCGATCGTCGCGAGGCCGAATTGGCCAAGAACGGCTTCATGCCGCTGGTGCACAAGAAGAACTCCGATTTCGCGGCCTTCATCGGTGCGCAATCGCTGCAAAAGCCAGCTGAGTACGACGACCCGGATGCCAGCGCCAACGCCAATCTGGCCGCACGCTTGCCTTACTTGTTCGCCACCTGCCGTTTTGCGCACTACCTGAAATGCATCGTGCGCGACAAGGTTGGTTCGTTCAAGGAGCGTGACGAAGTTCAACGCTGGTTGCAAGACTGGATCATGAACTATGTGGACGGGGATCCTGCCCACTCTTCTGAAGACACCAAGGCGCGCCGCCCACTGGCTGCCGCCGAAGTGGTGGTCGAAGACGTGGAAGGCAACCCTGGTTACTACACCTCCAAGTTCTTCTTGCGTCCGCACTACCAGCTCGAAGGGCTGACCGTTTCTCTGCGCCTGGTCGCCAAGCTGCCTTCACAGAAGGCCGCCTGATCTGGCGTTTGTCAACAGCTGATGGCGCGGGTGTTGACCCGCACACCGCGCCAAGACCGTACAGCAATGCAATCAACTCGGGTTGCTCAACAGGAGAAAAATCATGGCAGTGGATATGTTCATCAAGATCGGTGACATCAAAGGCGAATCGAAAGACGACAAGCACGCCAACGAAATCGACGTGCTGGCTTGGAGCTGGGGCTTGTCCCAATCGGGCACCGCTCACAACGGTACCGGCGCTGGCGCTGGCAAGGTCAATGTGCAAGACATCTCCCTGACCAAGTGGGTGGACTCCAGCTCGACCGCCTTGTTGATGGCCGCTTGCAAAGGCACCCACATCAAGGAAGCCAAGCTGACCGTTCGTAAGGCTGGCGACAAGCCACTCGAGTACATCAAGATCACCTTGAACGACGTGCTGGTGTCGTCGGTGCAAACCGGTGGTTCGGGTGGCGAAGACCGCCTGACCGAAAACGTCGTTCTGAACTTTGCCAAGTTCAAGGTCGAGTACACGGTGCAATCCAAAGAAGGCGGCGCCGGCGCGACCTCGACGGCCGCTTGGGACATCCCCGCCAACAAGCCACTGGGCTGATCAGACTGATACACGGAGCAGGAGCAGGCCATGTCACAAGCCGACATGTTTCTCAAGATTGAGGGCACCAAGCAGGGCCCCATCAAAGGGGACTCACAAGACCCCGGGCACCTTGACGAAGTGGTCCTGCTCGGTTGGAGTTGGGGCATGGATGTCAGTGCGGCATCTTTCGCCTCCAGCTCGGCCCGAACCACCATGAAAGAGCTGGTGATTCGCAAACGGGTGGACCGTGCCACCACCGCCTTGATGTCCGCCCTCCGTGCCAATGAGCCGCTCAAGAAACTCACTTTGAGTGTGCGCAAGGCCGGTGGTGAACAGGCGCTGGATTATTTCAAGATCGTGGTCGAGAAGGCGCGCATCATGTCGCACCAACTGCGAAACGAAGCCGATGGCAGCTGCGAACTCGTTGAAGAGTTGCGCGTGGCTTTCTTCAAAGTGCAGGTGCAATATCAGCCGCAGCAAGGCAGTGGCGGCAGCGGTGGTGCCACGACTTTCGAAACCGAGATTTCGCCGAACTGAAGCCTCGGCTTCATTGATGGGAACCCACCATGAAACCAGTGGAAGCTGCCGAACAGGCCCTTCGCATGGGCGACACCGCTGCCGCGTTGCAAGCGTTGCAAGACGGCGTACGCGCCGAGCCTGCCAATCCCAAGCTGCGGGTCTTCCTGTTCCAGCTCTTGTGTGTGGACGCCCAATGGCAACGCGCAGGCAATCAGCTCAAGGTGTGTGGCGACTTGGATGCTAGCACCTTGCCCATGGTCAACACCTACAAAGAGGCCCTGCAGTGCGAAGCCCTGCGTGAAGCGGTGTTTGCCGGGCAGACGACGCCCATGGTGTTTGGTCAACCGCAAGCGTGGGTCGCTTGGCTGGTCGAGGCGCTACAAGCCGATGCTCGGGGTGAGGTGGCGCAGGCGGCGCAGTTGCGCGCGCAAGCCATGGAAGCCGCACCCACCACGTCGGGCACGCTCAACGGTGAACCCTTTGCATGGATCGCCGATGCCGATTCCCGTTTGGGCCCATTGCTAGAAGTGATCATCAACGGGCGCTATGGCTGGGTGCCATTTGCATCTTTGGCCAAAGTCACTTTGGAAGAGCCATCCGACCTTCGCGACATGGTCTGGGTGCCCGCACACTTGCACTTCCCCAATGGGGGAGAAACGGTAGCCTTGATCCCCACCCGCTACCCCGGCTTGGGCGCAGACAGTGATGCCGCCCTGAAGTTGTCTCGCCGCACAGAGTGGTTGGCGCTCAGCCCTGCTCGCGACGACCAATACAAGGGTGAAGGTTTGCGCTTGTTGACCACCGATCAAGCCGAGTTGGGTTTGGTGGATGTGCGTGAGCTGCTGCTCAACACACCGGCCTGATTGGGTCGACGCTGATGGCCGCCACGGATCTGCGCGAACGACTGCAACCGGCTTTGCTGGATCGTCTGACCGATGATGATCCAGCCAACAGCCGGGACGCGGGTGAGCGTCGCGTTCTGAACAAGAATCAACTTCGGCAGGCTGTGTTGCGTGACCTGGGCTGGTTGCTCAATGCCGTGCAACCGCTGGGAGCGCAGGCGCAGGATGCGCCCTATGCCGCCGATTCTGTCTTGAACTATGGCTTGCCGCCCATGTCTGGGCAGCTGGCTTCCAAGATCGACGTGCAGGATGTTGAGTCGTCCATTCGGCGGGCCATCTTGCGCTTCGAGCCGCGCATTCTGGAGCACTCGCTGGTGGTGCGTGCATTGGAATCGGGCGGCATGCTCGACTCCCACAACGTGATTGAATTTGAGATTCAAGGTTTGCTCTGGGCGCAACCCATTCCCCTGGAGTTGTTGTTACGCACACAACTCGATCTGGAAGCGGGGCAAGTCCTGGTGCGTGAAACCAGTGGCTCCTTGCGTGACGGAGGTCGTGACTGATGGATCCCGGGCTCCTCAAGTATTACAACCAAGAGCTCGCGCACCTGCGCGAGATGGGCGCCGAGTTCGCGCGTGAATTTCCCAAGATTGCCTCCCGCTTGACCATGGACGGCCTGGAAGTGGCCGATCCGTATGTGGAGCGCTTGCTCGAAGGCTTTGCCTTCATGGCCGCACGCACCCAACTCAAGCTGGATGCCGAGTACCCGCGCTTCATCGCGCACCTGCTCGAAACGGTCTACCCCAACTTCTTGTCGCCGGTGCCTTCTATGATGGTCACCCGCTTTCAGCCCAACTATGCGGATCCAGCTCTGGCCAAGGGCTTCGTCTTGCCGCGTCAATCAGCGCTGCACAGCGAAGTGGCGCGTGGGCAGAACACCCGGTGTGAGTTCCGCACCGGCCATGAGGTCACGCTGTGGCCAATCGAGATTGCAGCGGTTCAGTATTTCAGCCACGCGCCCGATTTGCCCATTGCCGAATTGCCCATGGCTAGGCAGGTGCGAGGCGGATTGCGCATCAAGCTCAAGGTGCATGGTGGCCTCAAGGCCAACCAATTGCCCATCGACAAGCTGGCGTTCTACATCAGCGCGCCCGATGAGGCCGCGCTCAAGTTGCACGAGTTGTTGGTCGGCGCCAGCCTAGGTAGTTGGTTGCCCCGCGATGCGGCGACGGCACGAAGCCAATGGGCGCATGCCGACAGCATTCGTCAGCTGGGCACCGGTGACCACGAAGCACTGTTGCCTGAAACCTTGCGTGGCTTTTCGGGCTATCGCTTGCTCCAAGAGTTCTCGGCCATGCCGCAACGCATGCTGTTTGTAGAAATCAATCAGCTTCAGCACCGTTTGCAGCGCATCAGCGACTCCGAATTGGATGTGGTGGTGTTGTTCTCGCGAGGCGATGTCGCACTGGAGTCCTTGATCGACGCCGCCAGCTTGTCCCTGTACTGCACCCCCGCCATCAATCTGTTCCCGAAACGACTGGATCGAATTGCCTTAACGGCGGGGCAAGGCGGCGTGCCGCATGAGCTGCATGTGGTGCCCGATCGCACCCGGCCAATGGACTTTGAGGTCTACAGCATTGACACCATCACGGGCCATGGCACGGGAGCTGTCAGCGAGCAGACGTTCCTGCCGCTCTACACCGCCCACCACGAAGCATCGGTCGATCATCCCGCTTATTACACGGTTCGGCGCGAACCGCGCATGCTGTCGCAGCGCCAGCGTGAGCAGGGCGCACGGTCGTCCTACGTGGGCAGCGAAGTCTTCATGTCCCTGGTTGATCCTCAGCATGCGCCTTACGCACGCGAGTTGCGCCAGTTGTCGCTCAGTGCGTGGGTCACCAACCGCGACTTGCCCTTGCTCTTGCCAGGTGCAGGGCAGCGCGAGGCGCAGACGGGGAGCAACCAAGCCTGGTCGCTGGACACCACCGCGCCGATCCAAAGTGTGCAATCCCTGCGTGGCCCCACGCCTGTGGTGCAGCGATTGGTGCGAGGGGATGTCGGTTGGGCGCTGATCAATCAACTCAGCATGAACTACCTCTCCATCGCAGGTGAAGACCCTGTGAAGGCGGGCGCCGCCTTGCGGTCGACGCTGATGTTGCATGGTCCGGAGGGCGATCCCGCTTGGCGCAAATTGGTCGAAGCGGTGAGAACGGTCAAGGCCCGGCAAGTGTCACGTCGTTTGCCAGGCGGTGGCCGCATGGCGTTTGGCGCAGGCGTGCAGATTGATCTGGAGCTCGATGACTTGGGCTTGCAGGGCAACAGCCCCTTCTTGCTGGGGAGTGTGCTGGAGCAGGTGCTGGCACGCCAAGCCAGTTTGAACAGCTTCACCGAAACACGACTGTCCACCACGACACGCGGGCAGGTCATGCAATGGCCCGCGCGTGTGGGGCAAGCCGCCATTTTGTAAAACGACATGGATCAGCTCGCCCCACCGTCCATCATCCAGCCCGCGCGCACGCCGGGGAAGGTGTCGCCACAGGCCCAGGCAACGCTGCAAACCTTGTGGCAAGAGGTGGCGCAGCAGCCTTACGCATTTGGCTTGTTTGAGTTGTTGCGGCAGGTTCAGGCCTACAACCTGCACCAACCTCGCTTGGGCCGAGCCCTGCGTCCACGCGACGAAGGGGTGCGTGTTGGGCAGGCGCCTGAGCTGAACTTCGCGCCAGCCGCCTTACATGCGGCCGATCTAACCGGGCCCGTGCCGCGCTTGATGCAGCGGCCATTTGGCCTGTTTGGCCCCATGGGCCCCTTGCCGCTGCATCTGACGGAGTATGTTCGGGAACGTTCGCATAACCACGGCGACACCACGTGGGCCCGCTTCGTTGACCTGTTCCATCATCGTGCGGCGTTGTTGTTCTTTCGTGCTTGGGCGCAGTCCAAGCCGGTGGTGCACCGAGATCGACCTTGGGATGACGACTTCGCCCGATGGGTGAGCAGCTTGGCTGGTGTGGGCGGTCGGTCATTCTCTGACCGTGACCAACTTCCAGACGATGCGAAGCGTTTGCACGTGGGGTGGTTGGCCAAGTCGGCCAAGTCGGCAGAAGGGCTCGGCAAAGTGCTGGCCCATCACCTGGGTGTGAGGGTTCGCATTCAGCCCTATGTGGGTCATTGGTTGGCCCTGCAGGATGAAGACCGCACGCGATTGCTGCCCACCACAGCGCCACGACGCAATAGCGCCTTGGGGCAATCCGCCGTGCTCGGGCGCCGCGTGTGGGACCGTCAATCGCACTTCCGCATCCACATCGGCCCGTTGAATTGGCAGCAGTACCAGCAGTTCATGCCGGGGCATCCCAGTCGTCTGGCCTTACGAGATTGGGTTCGCCAATACCAAGGCTTGGCTTTGTCGTATGACGTGTCGCTGACGCTCAAGGGTGAGCAAGTGCCACCCTTGAAGATGCAGCGCCAAGACCGTGAAGTCGGTCGTTTGGGCTTGAGTGCATGGCTGGGTCGCCGAGGCCCTCTGCCAGATCAACGCGCGATGCGCTTGCGCTTGGAAACACCCTATCAAGGCGGCTGACCGCCGCAACAACAGGAGAGCTTTGATGGCAGAAATCAGCCGTACCGCCTTGTTTGGCAAACTCAATCCCCTGGCCTACAAGGCCATTGAGAGCGCCACCGTGTTTTGCAAGTTGCGCGGCAATCCCTATGTGGAGTTGCAGCACTGGATGTTCCAGATCCTCAATGGTCAGGACTCGGACTTGCATCGCATCGTCAAACACTATGGCTTGGATGCATCAGCCTTGGTGGCCGATTTGCAGCAGTCGCTCGACCGGCTGCCGCGTGGCGCCTCGTCCATCACCGACCTGTCCAGCTTTGTCGAGAACGCGGTCGAGCGTGCGTGGGTGTATGGCTCCTTGATGTTCAATGACCGACAAGTGCGCACCGGGTATCTGGTCATCGGTTTGTTGAAGACACCGAGCATGCGCAACGCGGTGTTGTCGATTTCAAAGCAGTTTGAAAAGATCAAACTGGACGACCTCACCGAACAGTTCGCCAGCCTGTTGGCTGCGTCGCCCGAGGCGTCGCAGTCTGCCACCGAAGGTGGTGCGGCACCCGGTGAGGCCTCGGACGCCATTGCGCCGGCCGCCATGGGCAAGCAGGAAGCCCTCAAACGCTTCACCACCGATCTGACCGAGCAAGCCCGCAGCGGCAAGATGGACCCCATCGTTGGTCGCGACGATGAAATTCGTCAGGTGGTCGACATCCTGATGCGTCGTCGTCAGAACAACCCCATCCTCATCGGCGAAGCGGGTGTGGGTAAAACGGCGGTGGTCGAAGGCTTTGCACAGCGCATTGCGCGCGGCGATGTGCCCCCGTCCTTGCAAGACGTGGAGTTGCGTGCCCTGGATGTGGGCTTGCTGCAAGCCGGTGCCAGCATGAAGGGCGAGTTTGAGCAACGCCTGCGTTCGGTCATCGACGAAGTTCAAGCATCGCCCAAGCCGATCATTCTGTTCATTGACGAGACCCACACCCTCGTGGGCGCGGGTGGTGCCGCAGGCACGGGCGATGCCGCCAACCTGCTCAAGCCCGCCTTGGCACGTGGCCAATTGCGCACCATTGGCGCGACCACCTTTGCCGAATACAAGAAGCACATTGAAAAAGATCCGGCCTTGACCCGCCGCTTCCAAAGCGTGACGGTGGATGAGCCCGATGAGGCCAAGGCCTTGTTGATGATGCGTGGCGTGGCTTCCACCATGGAAAAGCACCACAAGGTTCAGATTCTGGATGAGGCCCTGGAAGCCGCGGTCAAGCTGTCGCATCGCTACATTCCTGCGCGTCAGTTGCCTGACAAATCTGTCAGCCTTCTGGACACCGCCTGTGCACGGGTGGCGGTCAGCCTCCATGCCACACCGGCTGAGGTGGACGACAGCCGCAAGCGCATCGATGCCCTGAATACCGAACTCGAGATCATCGCCCGTGAGACCGCCATTGGCGTCGACACGGCCGAGCGTGAAACCCAAGTGCACTCGCTGTTGGACGCCGAATCAACCCGACTGGAAGCCCTGACACAACGCTGGGAGTCTGAAAAAGCCCTGGTCGATCGCTTGTTGAGTCTGCGCGCCAAACTGCGTGGATCATTGGCGTCCGTGGAGGGCACGGCCAGCAAGCTCGAAGCCAAGGGTGACGCTGCCGCGCAAACCGAAGCGCAGGCCGATGTCACGCCCGCTTTGTCCGATGCAGAGCGAGCCGATGCCCTGGCCGAACTCAAGCAAGTGCAAGCCGAGTTGACGGCCCTGCAAGGCGAGACGCCGTTGATTCTGCCCACGGTGGACTACCAGGCCGTCGCCGCGGTGGTGGGGGATTGGACCGGCATCCCAGTGGGGCGCATGGCTGCCAACGAAATCGAGACCATCCTCAACCTGCCCAAGTTGCTGGCGCAGCGCGTGATTGGCCAAGATCACGCCATGGAGATGATCTCCAAACGCATCCAAACCTCTCGTGCTGGCCTCGACAACCCCAGCAAGCCCATTGGCGTGTTCATGCTGGCGGGTACCTCGGGTGTGGGCAAAACCGAAACGGCCTTGGCACTTGCCGAAGCTTTGTATGGTGGCGAACAAAACCTCATCACCATCAACATGAGCGAGTATCAAGAGGCTCACACGGTGTCGACCCTGAAGGGCGCGCCACCCGGCTATGTGGGTTACGGTGAAGGTGGCGTGCTGACGGAAGCCGTGCGTCGCCGCCCCTACAGCGTTGTGTTGCTCGATGAGGTGGAGAAGGCCCACCATGATGTCCACGAATTGTTCTTCCAAGTCTTTGACAAGGGTTGGATGGAAGATGGCGAAGGCCGCGTCATCGATTTCAAGAACACCTTGATTTTGCTGACCACCAACGCCGGTACGGACACCATTGCCAGCCTGTGCGCCGACCCTGAGTTGATGCCCAATCCAGAGGGCATGGCCAAGGCTTTGCGTGATCCTTTGCTCAAGATCTTCCCGCCGGCTTTGTTGGGCCGCTTGGTCACCATTCCCTACTACCCCTTGTCCGACGACATGCTGGGTCAGATCGTGCGCCTGCAATTGGGTCGCATCAAGAAGCGCGTGGAGCAGCGCTACAAGGTGCCATTCACCTACACCGACGATGTCATCAAACTGGTGGTGTCACGTTGCACCGAAAGCGAATCGGGTGGCCGCATGATCGACGCCATCCTGACCAACACCATGCTGCCGGATATCTCGCGCGAGTTCCTGCATCGCATGATGTCGGGGAATCCCTTTGCAGGCGTTCGGGTCGAAGTACTGGCCAACGACTTTTCTTATCATTTTGATTAACGAGAATTCAGGAGCAGACGATGATTGATTACACAACCAATCCAGGTTGGCAAACCCCCGCACACATGGGCAAAGTTGAGGCCTTGACGAAAGAAGAGGCCGCACTCAACAAGCCTGGCGTATTGGAGGCCCTGTGCAAGGCCTTGAAAGGTAAGGCGCCTGAGCGTGGTGATGCAACGAATGGTCAGTTGGTGCTGGCGGTTCTGGATCCCGATTCAACCCTCGTGGTCATGGTCAAAGGCGTGCACCAAGCAAAATTCTTCTCGAGTAATCCTCGCGACCAGGAACATATTGATCAGACCCACTATCAGGTTCGGTACCAAGGCTCTGCGCATCACATCTATGTGTCTCCCAATCTGGCCCAGAAATGGGACATCGTTCAAATCACTTGAGTTCTGCAAGAGAGGCCTAGCATCATGAGCACTGCTTTCAATCTGGTTGCCGATGGTGACGGGGCGGACTCGGCACCTCACCCCGCCGAAGTCAGTTTTGATGAAGCCCTCCAAATGGCGATGAATCTGCATCGCCGCAACCAACTTGAAGGTGCTGTGGAGTTGTACGGACGACTGTTGAAAGTCGCTCCTGGTCATCCCGATGTGTTGCACCTGCTAGGCATGGCCCGCCACCAGATGGGCCAGTCTGACGAGGGCGTGTCGCTCATTCGGCAGGCCATCGGTCGGGCGCCTGAGTTTGTGGGTTACGTCAACAACCTGGGCAACATTCACATGGCCCGAGGCGAGATCGATCAAGCCATGACGGCCTATCTCAAAGCCGTCGAGCTCGATGCGGACAACGCCGATCTGCACAACAACCTGGGCGCCTTGTACAAGGCTCAAAGGCAGTTCGAGCAAGCGCGTGCGTCCTACGAGCGCGCGATGGCGCTCAACCCGCAACACATCAATGCCCACAACAACATGGGCTTGTTGTTTGCGGAGTTGGGTGATCGGCCTCAAGCCATTGCCTATTACATCCGGGCCTTGGAGTTGATGCCGGGTGACTCCTCGGCGCGTCGTCTGCTGGGCACCACCTATTACGCCATGGGCCGGATTGACGATGCAGCCGAGGTGTTCCGCCAATGGCTGCAAGCCGAACCCGATCACCCCACGGCCAAGCACATGTATTCAGCCTGTTCGGGCCAGGATGTGCCTCAGCGTGCGGCCGATGACTATGTGGAGGCCACGTTCGACAACTTCGCGGCCAGTTTCGAGTCGGTGCTCAATGAGCGTTTGCACTATCAGGCGCCGCAGCTGTGTGCGGAGGTTCTGTCGCGCCAATTGTCCGCCCCTGAACAGCAGTTTGTGATGTTGGATGCCGGTTGTGGCACGGGCCTGTGCGGCACCTTGATGGCGCCGTGGGCCAAAGTCTTGGCGGGCGTAGACCTGTCACGCGGCATGCTCGACCGGGCGCAGGCCAAAGGCGTCTACAGCGATCTCTACAAAGCCGAGCTGACGGAGTTTTTCAAACTGTCTCCGCAGCAATGGGAAGTCATCCTGTCGGCAGACACGCTGTGCTACTTCGGTGACTTGATCGAGGTCGTGGCCGCGGCGTCTGCTTCCCTGAAATCGGGAGGCACCTTGGTGTTCACCGTCGAGGCCTTGGCGGAAGACAAGCGTTTGCCCCACCAGATCCAGCCGCATGGTCGGTATGCGCACAGCCAGGACCATGTCATCGAGGCTTTGAGTCGCGCCGATTTGGGGGTGCTGGAGTTGACCGCCGTGGAACTGCGCCACGAGGGGGGCGTACCCGTGCAAGGCTGGTTGGTTGCTGCTCGCAAACGGCATTGAGGATGGGTGACCCCTCCTGAGGGGGTGGGGTGACTTTGGTCGCTTGGCGCGCGCGTGGGCATCGGCTCCACTACGGTGTATGAGTGCACCTCTGCTTTTCACCTCGCCGCTGCCACCGGATGATCTGTTCATCGAGTCGATGACGGTCACCGAGGGGCTCAGCCAATTGGGCTTGATGCGTTTGAATTTGCTCAGCCCCAAGCCCTCGCTGATGCCGCAAGACCTGCTGGGCAAACCAGTGGGTGTGACCACCTTGTCCGCTGATGGCAAGCGACACTTTCACGGCCATGTGACCCGCTTTGCCATGGGCACGCCACGTGGGCGCTATTACGCCTATCAAGCCGAGGTGCGCTGCTGGCCCTGGTTCCTGACCCGCACGCGCGATTGCCGCATTTTCCAGGACATGACGGTGCCTGACATCGTCAAAAAGGTCCTGGATGATCATCCCGCTTTGGCGCACATGCGCCTGAACTTGTTCAGAACCTATCGCCCCTGGACTTACTGCGTTCAGTACCGCGAAAGCGATTTCCAGTTCATCGCGCGTTTGTTGGAGCACGAAGGCATCTATTGGTACATCGAGCATCACCATGATCGTCACGACATGATTTTGGTCGATTCCCTCAGCGCCCACGATCCCGTGCAAGGCGAGGGGACCCAACGTTATATCGAAGACCCCCAAACGGCCCCGCCAGATCAGACCTATGTGTCCAACTGGACCTTCAGTCAGGAAGTGCGCACCGGCAAGGTGGCCTTGACCAGCTACGATTTTGAGAGGCCCGCCACTTCCTTGTTGGTCGAGGCCAACCACAGTCGTCCCCACGACCAGGCCGATCTGGAAAACTTCGATTTCCAGGGCGACTACCTGCAGTCCGCCGATGGCCAACAGCTCGCGGGTGATCAGCTCGACGAGGAGCAATGGCAGCACCATTGTCTGCAGGGTCAGACCAATGCCATGAACCTCGAGGTGGGGCGCACCTTCAAGCTTGATCGCCATCCGCGTGAAGACCAGAACGGCCAATACCTGATCACACAGATGCAGATCGAAGCCAAAGTGGGCTTGTTCGACGCCGGTGAATCGGGCAGCGCCTTCCATTGCACCTTCCAAGCCATTCCATCTGCACAACAGTTCCGGCCGCCCCGCGTCACCCCCAAGCCTTTTGTGCAAGGTCCGCAGACGGCGGTGGTGGTGGGGCCCAGCGGCGAAGAAATCTTCACCGACAAATATGGTCGCGTGAAGGTGCAGTTCCATTGGGACCGGCGCGGCAAGAAGGACGAAAAGAGCTCGTGCTGGGTCCGTGTGTCGCATCCCTGGGCGGGCCAGAACTTTGGTGCCATCCACATTCCCCGCATCGGTCAAGAGGTGGTGGTCGACTTCCTGGAGGGTGACCCCGATCAGCCCTTGATCACTGGCCGGGTCTACAACGCCCAGCAAATGCCGCCTTGGGATCTGCCTGCCAATGCCACGCAGTCCGGCATCTTGACGCGTTCCAGCAAGGGCGGGGCTTATGCCAACGCCAACGCCATTCGTTTTGAAGACAAGAAGGGCAGCGAACAACTCCTGATTCACGCCGAGAAGAACCAGGACATCGAAGTCGAAAACGACGAGACCCATTGGGTGGGCAATGACCGCACCAAAAAGGTCGATCACGATGAAAAGGTGGTGATCAAGAACGACCGGGTGGAAGACGTTGGCAACAATGAGACCATCACGATTGGCGCCGATCGCAAAGAAACCGTTGGCGCCAACGAAAACATCACCATCGGGGTCAACCGCACCGAAAGCGTGGGTGCCAACGAAGACATCACCATTGGTGCGAGCCGAACTGAGACGGTGGGCGCCAGTGAGTCCATCACGATTGGTGCCAGTCGCACGGTCACGGTGGGGGCATCCCAAACGGAGTCGATTGGCGCATCCCTGACGCAGACTGTGGCGGCCGGTGTGACACAGACGATTGGCGGGGCACTGACGCAAACGGTCGCCGGTGGTATCAACATGATGACGCCCGCTGCCATGACCGTGATGGCAGCGGGTGGGTTCACCGTGGTGGCACCTGGGGGTACGAAAACGATTGACTCGTTTTTCGACCAAGTGGGTATGAAGACCTCGCAAGCGTTTGCATTCAATATCGGTGTGTCGGGCAATGCGTTGGCCGTGGCTGGCATCAGCTTCCAATACCAAGCCGTTGGCTTTGGCTGGACGGGTTTCAAGAACGAAGTGGTCAACTGCGCCATCACTCACACCGGGGTCAAGATGGACACCGCCACGCTCGACATGTCCAACGGTGGCGTCGAGTTCAAATTCAAAGCGCTCTTTTTTGTGGGATGACGGTGATGAAGCCTGGGCCAATTGTTGCCATTGCGTTTATTTTGGGATTGATCGCATTCGCCTTGATCGTGTTTCTCAATGTGCGTCGTCCCGATCCTCTGGCAGATGCGCGGCAGACTGGCGACCCAGCACGTCTGGTGCAGGCCACCGCTACCATCGTGGCCTTGCGAGACACGGGCTCTCGCCATAACCACAACCCGATCATCGAATTCAAACTGGGTTACACCAATCAGGACGGTCGTGATTTCAACGCGGTGGTCGAGCGTCCCATTCCTGCTCTGGACTTGTCTCGCCTGAGCCCTGGCAAGCGTGTCAAGGTGATCTATGACGCGCAAGACCCCACCAAAGCCGATTTGACTGACCCCATGGTGCTGGAGCCCTGACGGTGCGCACCTTCAAGCCATTCTGCCTGAGTGTCATGCCGCGGGCGGTCGACATGGGCGACCGCTTCTACATGAGCCTCAACATCTTCGCGGCAGTCGATGTGGCGCAGGCGCCCAAGCTGTTGTTGGAGCAAACGCTGTGGCAAACCTTGCCCCAGGCCGCACCGGACTTTGTGGAAGTGGGCATGCCCAAGCCGCAGTCCGAGTATTTGGTCTATGGCCACGCCTATCCCCATGAGGGCGCACCGGGGCGCACCCACGTGGGCGTGCGATTCGCCGGGCAGCAAAAAGCTTTGATGGTGTGGGGTGAGCGTCGCTGGGACGGCCGGCAGATTAGCGGCCCCTTGCCTTTTGAGAAAGTGCCGCTGACTTGGCGGCATGCCTATGGCGGCGAGGGCTATGCGCTCAACCCCATTGGGTGTGGCCATTTGCAAGCAGGCCAGGCACCCGCACCGATTGGGCTGAGCTTGCCGCAACTCGAGTCCCCCACGCAGGCCTGGCACCCCGATCCGGCCCGCAATGTACCCGTGGGCATGACAGCCTTGTCGGTGGAGCACCCTTGGCGCACGCGCTACCAGGGCACCTATGACGAGACCTGGTTGACGCAACGCTCACCGGCGATGCCTTTGGACTTTGATTGGCGTTACTTCCAAGTGGCTCCCCCTGATCAACAGTTGGCGCAACCCTTGGTGGGCGACGAAGCCTATGAGTGGCACCACTTGCATCCTCAGCAGGCTTTGATTGCAGGGCGACTGCCTGGCATGAACACGCGCGCCATGATTCAGCGTGTGGGGCGCGAAGACTTGGAGTTGATGGCCACCAACTTGAAAACGGTGGTGTTCTTGCCCGACAGTCAAAAGCTGATCCTCATTTGGCAAGCCATTGCGGCCACACAAGACGAAGAGTTTGGCGACATCGCGCACCTCATGGTCTCGGCCGAATGGTTGAACCAACCCAAGACTGCCGAGCACTATCACGGTGTGCTGCAAGCGCGCCGCGACCGAGAAAAAGGCATGTTGGCGGTGCTGCAGGAGACGGATCTCTTGCCCGAGGGCATGCCGTTCGAGCCTTTGCTCGATCTGGCGGGTACGCTCAACCCTGATCCCCCAGAGACAAGCTACGCGGCCAAGGCCAAGGCGCACGCTGAAAAGCGATTTGAGGTGGCCCGTGCCGAGGTGATGCAGTACGGGATGAACCCCGATGAACATGCGCCACCCGCGAAGTTGCCTGTGCCTGAGATGCCCAAGGACGTGAAAGACCTGCCGGCCTTCTTTGAAAAATGGCGCGCAGAGCATGCGCAGTCGGTGTTGGACGCCAAAGCGTATGTCGAGCAATCCTTGCAGGCTACCGAGCGCGACTTGGCGCACCTGGGTTACGACGGCAGTTTGGTGCGCAGTGAAATCGCGACGCCACCCATGGGGCCTCCGCAAGCATGGACCGACGACCGCATTGAGGGCATGAAGCAATTGGCCGCCATGGAAAAGGCCAGTGGTGTCGAGATTGGTGAAGTGGCGGATATGGCCGTCGATGCCAAGCTGCACGCCGAATGGCGCGAGGGCGACCGTGCTGCAATGGAGGGCTATTGCCAGTTTGCCCACCATCAGAAGCCCGCCTCGCGGGCCGAGGCGCGTTTCGCAGAAAGACAGAAAGAGTGGGTTCGCGAACGGCTCAGCAAGGGGGAACCTCTTGCCGGCTTTGATTTGACCGGGGCAGACCTGCGTGGTTTTGATCTCAGTGGCGCCAACCTGGATCGTGCCTTGATGGAGTCGGCTTGCCTGGACGGGGTGTGTCTGAATGGCGCCTCCATGAAGGAAGTGATGCTGGCACACAGCAGCATGCAAGGGTGTCAGCTGGCAGGGGCCAACCTGACGCGTGCCAACCTGGGCAAAGCGCAGATGCAGGGCGTGCAGGCATCAGGCGCGGTGTTCGACCGTGCCGTCTGCCATGGCACCGATTTCACTCAGGCGGACCTCAGCGGCGCACGCTTTGATCAAGTGCAGTGGATGGGCGTGACCTTGCTCAAAGCCAAGCTCGATGGTGCTCAACTCGATGGTTGTTTGTTCAACGAAACCTGTCTTGACGGCGCCAGCTTGGTGGGGGCTTCGGCGGCCCGCGCAGTCTTCATGAAGGCCTCCATGAAGTCGACCGATTTGCGCCAATTGCAAGCTGAACGTGTGGTCTTGTATGGGGTCGCATTGGAGCAGTTGCGGCTCGACGGGGCACGATTGCGTGGCGCCAGTTTTGTGGAGGGCAGCAGTTTGCTGCGTTGTAGTTTGCGCCAAGTTGATCTCAGTCAAGCCTGTGCGCGCGGCACGCGGTTTGAAGCCTGTGACCTGTCGGGCGCCAATCTGGACAAAGCCATGCTTTCGCATGCTGACTTCACTGGCGCCTGCCTGCGCTCGGCCAGTGCTGTCGAAGCCATGTTTATGCGCGCCGTACTCGATAAGGCTGACATGTGCGACATGAATTTGCGTGACGCCTTGCTGACCTCGGCTTTGGCCCGTGGCACCTTGTTTGTGCAAGCCAATTTGTTTGGCGCTGACTTGGCGCGATTGCAAATGAGCACCACCACCCGCTTGGATGGGGCCTTGGCCCAACGCGCACGCTTGTATCCACGTGTGCCTTTGGTGGAGGAACGCGCATGACCACCTTGAAACTGGACGAACTCCAAGCCCTTTTGGCCGACGCGCAACCCATTCGGGACGTCGTGCTGGCCGAAGCCGACCTCAGTGGTGTCGACTTGAGTGGTGGGCTGTTCGAGCGGGTCGACTTCCGTGCTTGTCGTCTGCGTGGCGCCAACTTGTCGGGCAATATCTTCGTGGCCTGCCAGTTTGATGGCGTCGACGCGGTGGAATCCAACTGGCATCGCAGCGCCTTGTCTGATTGCTCCTTGAAGGGCACGCACTTGCGTCGTGCGCGTTGGAGCGAAGCCCGTGGGCATGGCAATGATTTTGAAGGGGCCGATTTCGGCAGTGCCGATCTCAGCGATGGTGCCTGGGCCAAGTGCCGTTTCACCCAAGCCAGATTGGACCGGGCACAACTGGTGCGCTTCGCCATGGTGGAGTGCGATACCGTGGGCATCGACCTCAGCGGCGTCCAGTGCCAGCAAGTGATTTTGGTGGGGGCTGACCTGCGTCAAGCCAAGTTGCAGGGCACCCATTTCGAGGCTGTGGTGCTGAACCAGGCGCAATTGGAAGGCGCAGACCTGCGGGGGCTGAATTTTGCACGAGCGCAGTTCATGGAGGCCAAGCTGGCCGGCGCCGACCTGCGTGGCGCGTGCCTGGTTCAGGCCGGATTCAAGTCCGCTGACCTGCGAGGCGCCAAGCTCGATGGCTGTGATGCGCGCAACGCCGTGTGGGTCGAAGCTTGCCTGGACGATGCCAGCCTGGTGGGCACCCACTTATACCAATCACTTTGGGTGGACACCCAGGCGGCGCGGGTGCAATTGCAAAACGCCCAGATGGGACAGGCCATCTGCCATCGCGCGCATTTGCCCGGCGCGCAATTCGAAGGCGCTGACCTGACCTATACCGACTTCTCTCACGCGGACTTGACCCAAGCGCGTTTCGGTCGCAACACCTGGTTGCGCACCAAGTTCCATCGCACGAAGCGCGACGGTGTGTCCATTCCTCCGGGATCAGATGTGTTGTGGGATGACCCGGAATTGGCCGCTGCCGAACAACGCGTGCCTCAGCCCTTGGCGAGCTGACATCGCCCCTCGCTTTCAGGAGACTCGTATGACCCTCTCGACTTTGGATGCTGCTTCTGCTGCCACGGACTCTGTGGTGCCACATGCAGTCACCAGCCCATCCCCGCTCCGAACGGCTGAACCACGCACCTTGGTAGGCACAGTCCTGGAAGTCGAAGCCGGTGTGTGTCTGATCAGCACCGAAGGCCACGTGCTGGAAGCCCGCCGGGCCGTGAGTTGCCTGATCGAAGTCCAAGCCCAAGACCGTGTCTGTCTGTTGCTGGAACCGGATGGTCAGGCTCATGTCTTGAGTGTGCTCACCCGTGTGGCAGGCGCGCCTTTGACCATTCCTGCGCCCGATGGTTTGCAGATCCATGCTGGGCCACAGGCTGACATCGAATTGCGCAGCGGCGGCTTGCGTGCCGTGGCCGAGCGTGGCCATTGGTTGATCGGTTCGCTCAAGGTGGTGTTGGGCGAGTTGCAAGGCGAGTCTCGCGCCGTGCGTTGGGTGTCCAAGGTATCGCACGCCATTGTCGACAGCTTGCACGTGGTGGCGCAACGCAGCTACCGACACGTCAGTGGCAGCGATCACCAGCGGTCCGCCTATCTTGACATCGAGGCCGAGCAGTTGGCGCAGATCCGGGCACGCAGCACCATGATCACGTCGAGTCAATTGACGCGTGTCGATGGTTCTCAGATCCACGTGGGATAAGGAGCCGATATGTTTGCCAACACGCAAATGATGGGCATGGACACGGGCTTTCCGGATGTCTGTTTGACGCCGACGCCCGCAGGGCCGGTGCCCATGCCCTATCCCAATATGGCCATGGGCCCGATGGGTGTGCCTGCGGCCTATAAGGTCTTGTTCATGGCAACGCCTGCCCACAACATGGGAACCACCGTGCCTTTGACCAACGGCGACAACGCCGGGGTGGCCATGGGCGTGGCTTCTGGCATGGTGATGGGGCCTTCGCGACACCTCACTGCGTCCTTCACCACCTTGGTGGGCGGCATGCCTGCCACTCGCCTGAGCAGCATGTCTTTGCAAAACAGCACCAACTGCCCAGGCTGTCGGGTGGTGCCCAGTCAGACCAAAGTCTTGATCATGGCACCCTGAACGAGGGTGCGCCAGACGGTGGCTCGCATGACTTTCGTTGATTGACCAAGGTCATGGGTGGCGACACCATCGTGGCATCAACGTGGAGCTTTCATGCATTTGCTGATCCGAGCCGTCAGTTTGGCGGGCCAGCCCTTGACCCAAGCCATTTCGGCCTACTTCGATGAGCGGGGCGGCACCATTGGTCGTGCCGACACCAATACCTTGGCGCTGCCTGATCCGGAGCGTCGCATCTCGCGCCTGCAAGCGGAAGTGATGCAGGGGCCCGCTGGCTACAGCATCTTCAATGTCGGCAATGCCAACCCCATATGGCTGAACCAGAAGGCCGTGGGCCCAGGCGAGGGGGCTTCCTTGAACCAGGGTGATGAGCTGATGATCGGCTCTTATGCCCTGCGGGTCAGCTTCACGGAAGACGATTTCACCGCGCGCACCATCACGCAAGGTCGTCCGGTCGCGGACGGCCGCACGGTCATCATGACCTCTGGTTTGGATCCCAAAACGGACCCCAGCTTGATGACGCCCATCGGTGCAGGTCATACACAGATCCTGACCGGGCACGCTGACTTCCCTTCTTTCCAGGCCCACCCCGTGGCCACACCTCCTGTGCCCAGCCCCAGTGTGGTGACCATGGCGCCGCCGCCAGCGCAGCCCGCCACACCCGCGGTCTCTGTGCCCGTGCCTCAGCCCCCTGCTGCGCCCAGTGCTCCGGCGGCGTCGCCCTTTGGTGATTTGCTGGGCAGCTTGATTGCGCCTGCTGCACCGCTGCCGACCGGGACAACTGCTGCGACACCCTCAGCGGCACCCGTGGCGGCCCCTGCCGTGGTATCGGCCCCGGCGGCGCCCGTGGGCGGTAATCCGTTTGATGATTTGTTGGGCGGCCTCATGCCCCCAACGCCGCCTGTGGCTGCGCCGGCCGCTTTCACGGCGCCAACGCCCCCCGTGTCGGCGCCCGCGAGCATGCCGGTCACCAAGTTGCCAGACGACTTCGATCCGTTTGCGGATCTGTTGGGGGCCGCGCCCAAACCACCCGTGCCAGCGGCTGCGCCGTCGCAAGCACCGGCAGTGCGTTTGCCTGGCGATCTGGACCTGTTGGGAGAGATCCAGTCTTCGTCGTCTTCCAGTTCCTTGGATCAGATGTTTGGATTGGGCTCCGGCGCGTCGGCCGATCCGCTGGCCGCGTTCATGCGCAACACCACGCCCGCTCAGCCAGAAGCTCCACCCGTGGGGGCGCCGGTGAGCGTCGACCCCTTGGCGCTGATGGCCTCTGCCGCGCCTGCCGAGCAAATCATGGAGGGCGATCCGCCCCTGCGCTTGCCCGACATGGATCCTGTCACGCAGGCGCCCTTGCCCGTGAACCGTCGCGTGGAAGTGCAGGTGGAGACACCTGCCGTGGACGCCCCCCCGGTGTCGCCGCCGCAAGTGCAACCGTTATCGGAACCGGTGCCGACACCCCCAAGCGCACGCGTGGAGGTGGGTTTGGCTGGTGGCCTCTTGGGCGACGACGCACCGACCAGTCCGTCGGTGCGCCTGCCGGCTGATTTCGATCTCGGCGCCTTCGCGCCCGCCACGTCTGAGGCGGTGCCACCTGCGCCCGTTTCTTTGCCAACGGATTGGGCTGCGCCACCTCTGCAGGCCCGCGCTGAGCCTGTGCCCGTAGTCGCTCCGACGCCTGCGCCGGTCGCCGCTGCCGCGCCCGTGCCGGCGTCGTCCAACGCCTCGGCCGATGCCCTGTGGTCTGCCTTCTGCGAGGGGGCGGGCATTCAGTTCGCGCCGCCACAAGGTTTGAATCCTGATTTGATGCGTGTGATGGGTCAAATCTTGCGTCATTCGGTGGATGGCACGCTGCGTCTGATCGCGGCGCGTGCGGCCACCAAACAAGAAATGCGCGCCGAGGTGACGGTGATCCAGGCGCGTCGCAACAACCCCTTGAAGTTCTCGCCAGATGCGCAGTCGGCCTTGGAGCAATTGCTGCAGCCGCCTCTGCGTGGCTTCATGCCGGGCACCGAAGCGGTAGACGATGTGATGGACGACCTGCTGGGGCACACCATGGGCACCATGGCGGGCATGCGTGCAGCGCTGGAAGGCGTGTTGGCGCGCTTCGAACCCGATCAATTGGAGACAAAGCTGGTGGGCCGCAGCATGCTCGACAGCCTCCTGCCGATGAACCGACGCGCCAAGCTGTGGGAGCTGTATCTGCAGCATTATGGCTCTGTCAGCAACGAGGCCAAAGACGATTTTCACAACCTCTTTGGCAAAGCGTTCTTGCAAGCTTATGAAGAGCAACTCGACCGTATTGATGCCGAACGTCGTCGCGCGAAGGCTGGAGGTGCCGCGTGATCGGGATCGAGTTGGCCTCACGCAGTGAAGTTGGGGCACGCTCGTACAACGAAGACGACTGCCGACACGGAGGCTTGCCACCCTATCGCTTTGCGGTGGTCTCCGATGGGGCGGGCGGCCATCGCAATGGCGCGGTGGCCGCTGATCTGGTGGTGCGAACGACCGCTTTGGGTTTGCAACGTGCGACAGAGTTTTCAGCTAATGTGCTGCGCGACACCATTGCGCAGGCGAACGATGCAGTCAATGCGGGCCAACAAGGGCTGAAGGCGCACCAACGCATGCACGCCACGGTGGTGTGTTTGTGGGTCGATGCGGCGCAGCAGTTGGCCTTGTGGGGACACGTGGGTGACTCGCGCCTCTACCGCGTACGCCGTGGGTGTGCGCAACCCTTGACGCGCGATGACAGCGTGGTCCAGCAGATGGTGGATGCCGGTTTCATCCGCCCCGAAGATGCCCGCCACCATCCGCGCAAAAACCAGTTGATTGCCGCCATGGGCATGGAAGAGGCCTTGCCCATTCATGTGTCTGAACAGGCCCAAATGATCCAGGATGGTGATGCTTACCTGCTGTGCACCGACGGTTGGTGGGATCACCTTGACGAAAGTGACTTGGAAAGCACTTTGGATCTGGCGCAGACTGCGCAACAATGGTTGGATCGCATGGCCGACTTGGTGGCCGCGCGCCAGCAACCCAATCAAGATAACTACACCGCTGTGGCCTTGTGGGTGGGCAACCCGGGTGAAACCACTCGCATTGGTTGAGCCGAGAAAGCCAGCACCCGTCACAGCAAACCGTGTTCTCGATCAACGCTACATATCGTCAGGAGTGGCCATGAACAACCGTACAACCTTCGCAACCTGGATCTCGGCCGCAGCGGTGGCGCTGGCCTGCGCGCCTTCGGTCTTCGCACAAGACAACGCTGCAGCCAGCACCACCGTGCTCAAAGGGAAAGCCGTGACCGAGGGCAACCTGGTCGATGCCTTGTTGCCCGATGATTCGCCTGTGGTCACCCGCAGCTTGCGTGTGCAGCGCGACAACCCCGTCAAACCTGGCGCAGCGCCCGAGAAGCCTCGCAAGGCCAGCGCATCGCTGTTGATCACCTTTGAAACCAATTCGGCCGCCTTGATGCCGCAAGCCAAGAAGCAGCTCGATGTGGTGGCTGCTGCGCTGCGCAATGACAAGTTGTCCGAGTACAACTTCAATGTTGAGGGGCATGCCGACCCACGCGGCACGCGTGACGCGAACCTTTCGTTGTCACAGCAACGCGCCGAGAGCGTGCGCGCCTATCTGGTCAGCCAAAACAACATCGACCCCAAGCGCCTGAAGGCAGTAGGCAAGGGCGATGCCGAGTTGTTGAACAAGGCCAATCCTCAAGCGCATGAGAACCGTCGCGTCACCATCGTGACGGACGTTCAGTCGCAGTAAGTGTCAAAGGGGTCGCTGGCGATCAGCGATCCACTTCTTCAATCCGAACGAGCGATGCACCGTAGCGTTGCTCGCAAGGCTGGCCTGCCGGGCATTGGGCGGGGCCCACGAAGGGGCTGCCCGAACCCTGGTGCTGGGCCCAGCGTGTCTTAGCCAATTCCAGGTCAAACTCGGGAATGGTGTCGCTGGCTTTCAAGCCGATGGCGGTTAGATCACGCGGCACCGGCGACACCACTGTCACGATGTGATCGACGCCCGCCGGGCCTCCCGCCGTGATCTGCCAACCTTTGCGGGGCAACTCGATGACCTTGTCGGCCTCGATGCGGTTGTCACGGTCAATGGCATTGGGGAACAGCAGGTAAAAGTGCGCGGCATCGGTCCCGGCCAGGTAGACATAGACATAGCCTGACTCGCTGGACTTGACCCGGAATTGCAGCTTGTCCTTGCCAATCACCACCTTGGACTTGCTGGGCAAGATGTTCACCGACATCAAGGGGTCGGCATGCCGCACGATGTCTTCGAGTGCGGTCACGATGTCAAACGGTGGGCGAACGGCCGGTGGGGGCGTGGCCACGCTCGGTGTCGAGGCCACGGTGCTGGCTGCCGCCATGGGTGTCGCCACCTGCGTGTTCACCTTGGGCGCCGATTGGCGACCCATCCACCAAAAGGCGCCAGCGCCGATCAAAGAGACCGCCACGGCCGCCGTGATCCAAACCGGGGTGCGCGACGTGCTGTTTGGGCTGACCTCTGCCTCTGGGCGTGAGGCCGCAGGCGGTGGCACCAAAGTGGGCCGTTCGCTCAAGGGCATCACAGCGGGTGTGGTGTGCACCGTGTGGATGTCCATCTGGATGGGCGTGCCGCCGCCCACGGCGGTGGCCGGCGTCGCTGCCGTGGTGGGCGCCTGAGCGGCCATGGTCTGCACATGGGCCAAATGTTGAGCCAAACCTGCTGGCGGCGTGGCAAAGACCTGGGTTCGTTCGTCGTCCTCTGGCGCGGCCACGTTGGCGGATGGCATGACGGTTGTGGCGCCAAACAAATGGGCTCGCAGGCTGGCAATGTCTTGAAGGCGTTGGTCGGGGTGTACCGCCAAGCCAGCATCGATCGCGGCCAGGAAAGGGGCAGAGTATTGGCCTGCAGCCGCCTGGCTGATCGGGACCAAGTCGTCTTTCATCATGCGGCCCACCGAGGGCACGGGGGCTTTGCCTGTGATGGCCGCGTAGAGCACCGCGCACAGCGCATAGACGTCGGTCCATGGGCCTTGCTTCATGGACGGCACTTCGGCGTATTGCTCGATGGGCGCGTAACCGGGTTTGAGGATCACGGTCAGGGCCTGGGTGGCATCGCCGATCACGCGGCGCGCCGCACCAAAGTCGAGCAACAAAGGCTTGGTCGGGCTCAGCAGCAGGATGTTGTCGGGCGCGATGTCGCGGTGATAACAATGATCGCCATGGATGATTTCCAGGGCATCCAGCAGGGGCGACAGCAGGCTCTTGAGCCAGGCCTCATCGGGCGGGCTGCCGTTGTCACGTAACCAGGACTTGAGTGTGGGGCCCTGGTAGTAGGGCATCACCATGTAGGCGGTGCCATTGGCCTCCCAGAAGCGATACACCTTCACCAGTGCGGGGTGGTCAAACGAGGCCAGCAAACGTGCTTCGTTGATGAAGCTGCGCATGCCCAACTCGAAGGTTTCGCGGTGCCGCTCTGAGCGCACCTGCACGGAAAAATCACTGCTGCGCGAGGCCAGCGAGGCCGGCATGTACTCCTTGATGGCGACCGTGCGCTCAAGCTGCGTGTCGCGCGCCAAGTAGACGATGCCAAAGCCGCCTTCACCGATCAGGCCGTCAATCACGAACTCGTGGAGCTGGTGCCCGATGGGCAAAGGGTTCCCCAAGGGTATGGAGGGATCCGGGGTACTCATGCGCGCTTACCAGCTTCCTTGCAATAGTTCGACAAACTGATCCGACCGGGGCAAGCCTGGGCTCAAGCTGAAAGCGCTGCCGTGGGGGCTTTGTGCCAACCACCACAAGCTGTGTCCTTGCACTTGTTGCAGCCACATCTGCTGGGCCATGCCGCTCATCCATTGAGGTAGCCCAGGATCTGCAGCCCAATCGAATCGATCTCGGCCCACTAACCTGCGACAGCTCGGCAATGCTTGATGCGAACTGGCGGGGCAGGTGGGCGCCTGTGCCAATTGTGATTCAAATCGGTCCAGGTTCATGCCGGGTTGCAGCATGGCCATGGCCGTTTGGGTGACGTACTGAAACCAGTGGTCGACCGCTTGCTGCGACGCGCCATGCAAGGGTGGCGTGGCAAAGGGCTGGGCCACGACCAAGGGGAAGTAGCGCCCGACGTTGTCCACGCTGGGCATCATGACGCCCATCCACCAAGACGGGCCAGCCAAACCAGGGGCCCAGGCGAATCGCCAGACGGGAGCCGTGAGGTAGGTTTGCAGCCAGCGATCACCGAGCTGTTGGCGGCTCGCGTGGATGCCTTGCGAGAGCCATTCATCGCAACGTTGCACGAAGGACTCGGGCAGGTGCCGGCTGGTGAAGTCGCCCAGCGCCGGCACCTTGCCGTACCAACCGGGCATGTCGAGCAAGTCCGACATCACAGACCGCCTGGGCAGGCGAACTCATTGAGTTCGCGCAAGCGGAAGGGGTTTTGCACACTGCTGGCCGTGACGTTGAACAGGGCCTTGCGCCCCCCCACATTGAAGGTCACGTTGAAGCGCTCGGGCGCACCGGCTCCCGCGATGGACATGCGATCAAACAATCGGAACAGGGCCCAGGGGCCTTCGGCGACCGCACCACTGTCGGTGTTGGTGACCGGGGCCAAGGTGATGCGAACCTGGCTGCTGCCGCGTGGACCCGGCCATTGCACGGTGGCCGGAATTTGCGGGCCGTGGGCATAGCGCACCAGTTGTCCATCCACATCCAGAATGAACTGCGTGATGGTGGCGTCCATTTCCAAGGGCTTGAAGTCCAAACGCAAGCTCGGCACATTGCCGCCCGCACGGAAGAAGGTGTCGCGGATGGCGGCGGCACGCTGGAACTGCATCAAGGTGCCTGCGTCCGTACCCATGCTGGCGCCTTCCATTTGCCGGAAGCTCCAGGGGCGGGTCGAGGTGTCGACAAAGCGCGCCAGTTGCTGCTGGAAGAACTGGTCCATCAGACCACCAGGCGCAAACATGCGGGCAAAGTCATCTTGGGTGACATCACGACTGCTGCCGCGCTCAAACGGATAACGACCCGCGATGGCCTGTTGGCAGAACTCGCTGATCTGCGATTTGATGGCTTGACCCAGGTTGGCTCGGGTGGCGTCGAGCGCTGCTGCCGTGCCGCTGACCGACAAGGTGTTGAGCAAGGACCGCATGGGTTCCGGCAGGCGAGCCGCCTCGGCCTTGACCTTGTTGGGCACATCGGAAGCCGGTGGCATGTTGCCACCTTGTACCGCCGTCTCGGTAGCGGTCAACAAGGTGTAGACCTCGTTGATCAAACCGAGCGTGCCATCAATGGGCGCGGGGCCTTTGCCATCGGGGCTGTTGACCATCTCGCGCAGTGAGCGGAAGCGGTCATCCACGATCGACTCAATGCGTTGTCCCGCAGGCACAGCGGATCCGGTCGGCGTGTCGCCAAAAATGCGGGCGATTTTCTCGCGTGATTTTTCCAGGGCGTTTTCGGCCTTGTCCTGCGCCTTGTCCACCAAAGACTTGCTTTCAGCCAAGCTCAGCGTGGTCTCACGCGACATGGCTTTGAGCAAGGGCTTGAGTGGTGAATCGGGGCTGGACAGCACGCGCGCCATCTGCACGGCCTTGGGCAGGCTGTCAGTGGGCAGCATGCGGATGTCTGCGATGAAGCGCTCCCACACGGTGGCGTATTCGGTCAGGTAGACCTGACGCACGTCATCGATCAGGCGGTTCATGGCCAAGGGGTCGCGCAGGGATTGCGAGCGCGCGTTGTCCTTCACGCCCAGCACCCAGCCTTCTTCTTCACCCAATTGGCGGGTGGCTTCTTCCACCTGCTTCTGGAAGCCCTTGTGGTAGCCATCGAAGGTGAACAAGCCGGGCACGCCTTTGGTCAATGGAGCGCCGCTGGCACGCATGAAGACCAGGGCCGCACTGTTGCCGGCTGCGTTGGCAATGGTGAACTCGGGGATGTCCTCACCTACGCCTTGTTGCTTGATGCGGTAGTACACGCGCTGCGGCAGGGGAATGGCCATCAAGCGGCCACGGGTTTGCTCGACCAGGGGGCGGTCGACTGGCAGAGGCGACACGGCGGGGCCCTGCGCCAGCAGATCCGTGACAAAGCTGTCCAGGTCTGCACGCTGCTCGGTGCTCACGGTGCGCGGCAGGTTGACGTCCCAGTCGGCGGCGAAATACGCCTTGAGTCCATCGACATCAAAATGCGCGGGGTCGTGCAGCATCAAGTAAGCCTTGAGCGCTTCGTATTGCAAGTCGGGCTGATCGATGCTGGTGCGCACTTGGTCTTCCACGCGCAGCGCCAGTCGTGGCAGCAGGGCGTCGACCAACATGCGTTGATAGGCTTGACGGGCAGCCGAGTCCAGCTTGCGACCCTGATAGAGCCCCCAGCCCAAGGACCAAGGCACATCGCCATTGGCCTCGGCCAAGGCCAACTCGCGTGTGGCCTTGAGCGCAGGCATCAAGACCACGATGTCAGCCGAGGCCCGGTTGGGTGTGGCTTGCAACAGGGCTTTGACTTCTTGCTGGCGTTGCTCGACCGCTTGGATGTAGCGCAAGTTGTTGAAGTAACTCACGCCCCACAGAGCCAGTGTGGTGGCGGCCAGCGCACCGATGAGGACGTAGCCGCCCATGGCCATTTGGCTGCGGCGCTTTTCCCACTTCAGGTCGGTGCTGCCCAGCTCGCTTTCGGCAAAGATCACCTCTTGCAGCAAACGCTCTAGGAAGAATGATTTGCCACTGGTCTGATTGGCGGGCAAGACCGTGCGTTCCAGGCGGTAGCTGCGGGCGATGGCACCCAGCATGCGGTCCAGCGGCGTGCCTTCTTGGGTGCCGCTGATGAAGTACACCCCACGCAACATGGGGTTGGCTTCAAACTGAGACGGCGAGAAGACTTGATCAATGAAATCCTTGAGGACCTGACGCAAGCCACTGAATTGTTGCGGGAAGCCGTAGATGCGTGCGCGGCGGGCGGGGTCGTGTTCTTGTTGCAGACGGTCGATCAGACCATCGGTCAGGCGTTTTTCCAAGGCATCGAACTCGTTGCCGTAGGCAGACAGATCAGAGCGATGTTGGGCGTCGAGTTTGAACGTGAAGCCCCAAGGGGTGGCGCGAGCATCTTTGTCCATGTCACCCAGGGTGTCCATGAATCCTGACAGCAAGTCGCACTTGGTCACCATCAGGTAGATGGGGAAACGCACGCCCAATTGCTCATGCAGTTCTTGAACGCGGGCCCGTACGGCGTGGGCCTGTTGCTGACGCTCGGCGGCAGACTTGGTCAACAAGTCGGTGACCGACACGGTGACCATGATGCCGTTGACAGGCTGGCGCGGGCGACTGCCTTTGAGCAAACGCATGAAGCCACTCCAGGCTTCGCTGTCGGCGCGCTGGTCGCTGTCTTGCGTGGTGTAGCGGCCGGCGGTGTCAATCAACACGGCTTGATCGGTGAACCACCAATCGCAATTGCGCGTGCCTGCCACGCCTGGGATGCCTTGAGAGCCTGAGGGTGAACCGGTGGCGCCGGTCAGCGGAAAGCGCAAACCGGAGTTCAGCAAAGCCGTGGTCTTGCCCGATCCTGGCGCACCAATGATGATGTACCAAGGCAGCTCATACAGGTACTTTTTGCCGGCATGCGCGGCCACCTTGTTCCACACACCTTGGGTGGACTCGAAGCGCGCGCTGCGCAGGGTTTGCAGACCTTGCTCGAAGCGTTCGCGCAGCAGCTTGACCTCCGGCGATTCGACGGGGCCCGCCTCGGTGGTGTCAGGTTTGGCCAGCAGTTGGTTGACCACGTGCTCGTTGGTGCGACGTGCGCGCCAGCTTTGATAGGCACGCCACAGCGCCCAGCTGCCGACGATGAGGACGATCAGGCCCAGGCGAGCCCATACGCTGTCGAGGGGGCGAGCCTGGCCGATGGCCACCAGCGGCCCCACGATCCAGATGAGCAGGGACAAAGCCAGGAAGCCAATGGCGGCCAACACCCAGCCGTTGAAGATGAGGGCGAGTATCTTTTTCATGGTTGGCTCTCACGGGCCGCAAACAGAATCACTTCGACGCGACGGTTCAGGGCACGGTTGGCGGGGGTGGTGTTGTCGACCACGGGTTCTCCGTCGGCACGCCCTTCGGCACGAATGCGGTCGGCGCCCACACCGTTGCTGGCCAGGATGTCACGCACGGCATCGGCGCGCTCTTGCGAGAGATGCCAGTTGGAGGGGAAGCGCATGGAGCGAATCGGTTGGTTGTCGGTGTGACCGGTGATCAGGATCTGGCCTTTGACCTGGCTGAGCGCATGCGCCACGCGCTTCATCAAAGCCTCTCGGTTGTCCGACAAAGAGGCGCTACCGGCTTCAAACAAGCCATCGCCGCGCATGATGATCACGCTGCGGTCAATCTCGTCACGCACGCTCAAGACATCGGTCTTGATATCAGCTTGCAGGTATTGCGCAATGCGGGGCTTGGGCGCCGGAATGGGGTTGGGGGGCGCAGGTGGGGTCAGGCGCAGGCTCTGGATCTGGCCAAACACCGGGTCCGATTCACCGCCCAGCGAGAAGGTCAAGCCCAGGTAGATGGCCAGCAGCACCAAGCCGGTCACGGCGGCACTCACCCACAATGGCAGCCACGACAACATCACGCGGCGAGCCTGAGGTTGCCCAGCCCAGTTTTGGGCGAGCGCCGGGCTGTAGCCCCCGCGCGCTGACTTGAGGATCTGTGCCAGGCGATCGCGCACCGCTTCGAGTTGGGCTTTGCCGCCCTCCACAATGCGATAGCGGCCTTCAAAGCCCAGGGTCAGCACGGCATAGATCAGCTCCAGCAGGTCGCGATTGCCCTGGGCGTCTTCCGCGAGTTTGGCCATCAATTGGAAGACCTTGTCGCCGCCATAGCTCTCGTTGTGGAAGGTGACCAGCAGGTTGTGGCGCGCCCATTGCCCCTCGCCACCCCAAGGGGTCGACGCGGCGGCTTCATCGAGCACCGTGCACAAGATGTAGCGTGCGGCCAGCACCCGCTCGCTGGCGATGCCGGCGGCGCGCGCCTTGCCTTCGAATTCACGCAGGCCTTGCGCCATTTGTTCTTTCAAGGCGCTGGGGTCGCTGAGGTGAATGGTTTGTTTGATCTGTGGGATCAGGGCCAGCAGCGGGTTTGCCAGGGCGACCAGGGGGTTGAGACCACTGTCAGGGGCGGCTACGTCAGCGGCCACATCGGCCCCGGTGTGAAAGGGGCTGGGTGGTGGCATGTCCGCGCCAGATGGGCCTGCAGGGCGCGCACCCGGCGTGGGCATGATGAAGGTGCGACCGGTGTCGATCGCAGCAAACGGGTCGTTGGGCGGCTGATTCATGCCTAGTCCTTAGACGGTGAGGTCGTGTTCATGCCCGCTGTGCTCAGCGGCGGATGGCCCACAGCGCCATGTCCAGGCCGGGGAAATCGCCCGCCACGTGAACGGCCAGGTTGCCGGTTTGTTCAAACTTGCTCCACAGGTCGCTGCCACGTTCGAGTTCGAAGTAGTGGTAGCCGGCATGGAAGGGCAACTGGCGAGGCGCCACAGGCAAGGCGCGCAAGCCAATGCCTGCCAAGTTGAAGTTGACCAATTCCTTGATGCTCTCGACTGGGCCGACCTTGCTTTGCGCCGGGAAGCGTTGGCGCAGTTGTTCGCCAGGGATCTGGGCGTTGACCGCCAGAACCAGGTTGCCACTGCGGACCAAGTCCAGATCAGAGACCACGGCTGTGCGGATGCCGAACTTGCGGTCGATCAGCTCAATCTGGGTGGCATTGTCTTCTTCTACGGCCGACAGCAGTTCACGCAAATGGTCGAACACTGGGGTGAAGCAGGCCTGCAGATCGTCGTGGCGGTACAGCGGGAAATCGGGCGGGCGACGGCTGGCCGTGAAGGTGGACAACTCGCCCGCCAACGCCAAGCACTCGTCAAACAAAGCGCGAGGGTGCACGTGGGGCGCTTGGGCCGCTTGGCGCAGCACGGGCTCGACGGCATTGAGCAGTTGCAAGCGCAGGAATTGCGCGACCTCGGACACCCCTTGGCCCAACTGACCCATCTTGCTGGCCAGCGTCTGGGCGCGTTGGCGCACCAATCCATGCAGCAGCGTCAGGCTGGATGACAGATGCCCCGATGCGTCGGACACCACTTGCGGCGGGATGTGTTGACGATCGAGCACCACCATTTGGTCGCTGCGTTTTTCCTGCACGCGCACCACGCCGACCACGGTGTAGGCGTCGGTCACTTCTTTGGCGCGCAACAACTTGAGTTTCAGTCGCCCCGTTTGGATGTCCTCAGGCTCAGCGGTGGCGTCGGTGTTGTCGCGCACTTGTTCGGTAGCCGCCTGAAAGCGGGCCAGTTCATCGCCGCTGCCAGGGGCTTGTGGATCGCTGAAGTCGGCTTCGTTCAGGCCTTCGCGTTGCACGGGCAAGGCCAGGTAGATGACTTCGTTTTTCAGGTCAGCCGGGATGTCCAGCGGGCCGGGAGCGGGATCCAGTTGGGGAATGGCAAAGGGGGTGCCGTCCGGCCACACACCCGTTGCACGTGCCAAGCCCACGCGCCCCAAGGCCAGCAAGCTGTCATCCACTTGCAGTTCGGCAAAGCCCCAGGCAAAGGGCGACAGGCAGCGGGCCCGTGTGTCAACCAGCCGCTCGAGGTAGCGAGTTTCTTGCTGGAAATGGTGCGGTTGCAAGAACATGCCTTGCGACCACACGACTTTGTTGCGCCAACTCATGGATGAACCTTGTGCAAAGAATGGTGGGAGATCAGGGCTTGGGGGCGACAGTGACAGTCAACGCATCCACCTTGATCTGGAATTCGGTTTCGCTCTGACCTTGCAGTGCAGTGACGGCACGCCATTGCGCGCGTTCGATGTTTCTGAAGCCTGCGGTCACACCCAGGAAGGCCGCGTCAGGCGACACCTTCTTGGTGATGGTGCGGGTCTCGCCCGGGCGCAGCACGATTTCCTCGCGCGAGACCAGATCGGCGCCCAAGGTTTCTTTGTCGCGCTCGGTCAGGGTGACGAAATCGAGCGCATCAAATTGGGCGCGACCTTTCAGTTCGTACAGACGCAAGACCACGGGCGAAGGGCGCTTGCGATGGTCAGGGTTGGCTTGCGCCGACACGATCAGATCGATCTCGATCTGAGTAATCGCGGAGCGTTTGAACATCGAGCAGCCCGACAAGGCGGCCACGCTGACCGAAGCCAGCAGCGAGGCACGCAGGCAGGATCGGCGTGAAAGACGAGCAACAGGTTCGAGTTCAGACAGCATGCAGGCCCACTCTAGAAAACGAGGTAGAGGTAGCCTCCGAGAATAAGCGGGCGGCCCCTCGGCCCCGGATGACTTAGGTAATAAGCAGAGGGCTTGCGGCGGGGCTTGACCAAGGTCAGTTGTGCCATGGGCGGTGCTTGCCTATGGTCGGGGCCATGATGCGAGAAACGCTTTTTCCTTTTGCCCGGATCGGCTTGTGCGCCGTGGCTCTGTTGTCCCTGTCGGGTTGCGGTTTGATGGGGCGCCAAGCGCCTGAGCCCGAAGCGGTCGACGTGTCCGGTTTGACATCGGGCGCGTCGTCCAGCACAGGGCGTCGTCACGCCGGGCGCCCAACGGTGCCCAACAAGGTGGCGACCCGGCATGCGGTGTTTCAACCCGCCAGCTTTGATCAACTCCCAGGTTGGCAGCAAGACAACCTGAGCGAGGCTTGGGCGGCTTTCCGTGAATCGTGTCGGGCTTTGGAGCGCAAGGCCAACTGGAAGGCTTTGTGCCAGGAAGTTCGGCAGATCAAAGATCCCGTTCAGGGCCGCCGCTGGCTGGAGCAAGAGTTCAGCGTCTTGATGGTGCAGAACACGGATCACAGCCATGAGGGTGAGATCACTGGCTATTACGAACCCCTGTTGCAAGGCCAGGCCGTGCGCGGCAGCGCCTTCGTGGTGCCGGTGTACGGCGTGCCCGACGATTTGCTGACCTTTGATTGGAAGCCGGTGCCGGCGGCGCGTCGCAAGGGCGTGGTGTGGGTCCGGCCCACCGAGCCCGGTAGTCGGACCTTGGTGTTGACGGAAGCCGGGCAGCCGGGGGCCATGAGCCTGGATCTGCGTCGCTTCACCCTCGACACGCTGGACAGACGGTTGCGCGTGCGTGTACAGGGTGGCGAGGCCTTGCCCTATTACGCCCGCGCGGACATTGATCGCCAGGGCGGGATCAAGGCCCCGGTGCTGGCCTGGGTCGATGATCCGGTGGCCCTGTATGCCA